>ULVA01050720.1_pt1 | contig 32548 bp, 36 predicted proteins | sample 1958811 | NCBI WGS metagenome assembly ULVA01 (sample SAMEA4835768, study PRJEB28245) | human gut metagenome | biome: gut microbiome; material: fecal sample | place: Denmark | collected 2008
TTTCTTGCTTTGTCAATCACTTTTTGTTTTTTTATTTTTTTGAAATTTTTGTAATCCTTTTTATTTTTCTTTTTCTTATTGTTTTCTTTCCATTTAAATGATATAATTATTATGCTAAAGGGGAGAGATTTTTATGAAGCTAGAATCCAAGGATATGTCTATTCTTTTTTCACATACAGAAATACCAGATATATTTTTTACAGAATATTTGTCTTGCGCAAATGGGGATTTTGTAAAAATATATCTTTGTTTAGTTTTTTTATCTAAATATGATAAAGATATAAAAATAACAGATTTATCTAAAAAGCTTAATATTCCTTTTAATGTTATTCAAACAGGGCTTACCTTTTGGGAGGAAAATGGTGTTATTACAAAAAAACCTACTGGCTATATTTTAAATAACTTGCAAGAGATTGAGCTTCATAAGTCATATACGCCTAATTTAACTTTAACACCTGAAGCCATCGAAAATAACAGTAAAAATCAATATAGAGCTAGAGCTATTGAGAGTATTAATAATCAATATTTCCAAGGCATTATGTCTCCTTCTTGGTATAGTGATATTGATTTATGGTTTAAGAAATATGGATTTGATGAGCAAGTAATGGTTTCATTATTTGAATACTGTTTTGGAAAATCTGCCCTTCATAAAAATTATGTTCAAGCAGTTGCAGACATTTGGTCTAAGAATAATATTAAAACCTTTAATGATTTAGAGGTTTACTCTCAAAAACATGATAATATGAATAAAATAAAAAAGGCAATTGCTAAAAAGCTGGGTAGGTATACTGCTTTTACAGAATTTGAAGAAGAGTATATTGAAAAGTGGATTTTAGAATATGGTTATAATTTAGATGTTATAAATATTGCATTAAAAAAGGCTACTTCTAAGGCAAATCCAACCTTTGATTATTTCGATAAGTTATTAACAAGCTGGCATGAAAGAAATTTAAAAACAGCAGATGAAATTCAAAAATTTATGACAGATTTCAAAAATCAAAATAAGAGTTTAAAAGAAGTCGAGAAAAAAACTAACTATAATAATTATTCTCAAAGAAAATATGATAATTTAAATAGTTTATATGCAAATAACAATAAATGAGGTGATATATATGGTTTTAAAAGATTTGCTAAAGGAATACGAGCTAAAAAGAGCAAATGAAATGTCTAAGCTGAACAAAAGAAAACAAGAATTATATATTAGACTACCTCGCTTGCAAGAAATTGAAGACGATTTAAATAAATGTGCCATCGAATCTGCTAAAGCCATTCTAGCCAATAACAGTAATAGCATTTTAGAAAACTTACAAAAAAATGTAAATAAATTAAAAAAAGAACGTATATTAATTTTGAAAAAAGATGGTAAAGATTTAAATTATTTGTCTCCTATGCATGACTGTAAAAAATGTAAAGATACAGGCTATATTTTAGATAATGGTAAAACATCAATGTGTAGCTGTTTAAAGCAAAAACTTTTAAATAGTAAATATAACAATTCTAACATTGGTAATCTAGAAAATGAAAATTTTAAGAAATTTGATATAAATCTATATTCAGATGAAATTAACCAAGAAAAATACGGAGAAAATATTTCTCCAAGAGAAAATATAAAGATTATTGAAAAAGCTGCAAAAAATTTCATTAAAAATTTTGACAGTCCAGCAGAAAAGAATCTTCTTTTTTCGGGTGGTACAGGTCTAGGCAAAACATTTTTGTCAAATTGTATAGTTGCAGAGCTTTTAACAGCTCGGTAAAACAGTATTATACCAAACAGCTCCTGTAATGTTAGACACTCTAATAAATGAAATGTTTAGCAAAAATTCTGACAATACCTTCTCTCAAAATCTTTTAAAAGTAGACTTGCTTGTAATAGATGACTTAGGTACAGAGACAATGAATAGTATGAAATTTACAGAATTATATAAAATTATAAATACCAGACTTCTTAATCAAAATGGAAAAATTACTAAAACGATTATTTCAACTAATTTAGACTTGCAAGGATTATTCAGTACATATGATGAAAGAATTGTTTCAAGATTTGTTGGAAATTATAACATTTACAGATTTTTCGGAGATGATATAAGATTTAAAAAATAAGAAATGTAACTTAACCTTGTTGTATACGGAAAAATCTTATATAAGGTCACGATAAAAGTTGATTTTCCTATACAATAGAAAATACCCCAGTCGTTTTGCGATCTGGGGTAATATTTTAATAGTTCTCAGCTTTAATTTCAAAATAAGCCTTTGGATGATTACATACTGGGCAAATTTCTGGTGCTGATTTTCCAATCACTATGTGTCCACAATTTCTACATTTCCAAATTCTATCTCCGTCTTTTGAAAAGACTAATCCTTCTTCTACATTTTTTAATAATTTTTTATATCTTTCTTCATGCTCTTTTTCTATTTTTCCAACTGCTTCAAATAAGTATGCGATTCTATCAAATCCTTCTTCTTTAGCTTCTTTTGCCATTCTGTCATACATATCTGTCCATTCAAAATTTTCTCCCTCTGCTGCTGCTTTTAGATTTTCTGTTGTAGTTGGAACCTCTCCATCATGTAATAATTTAAACCATAATTTTGCATGCTCTTTCTCGTTATCAGCAGTTTCTTGAAAGATTGCGGCAATTTGCTCATATCCCTCTTTTTTAGCTTTTGAAGCAAAGTATGTATATTTGTTTCTTGCTTGTGATTCTCCTGCAAAAGCTTCCATTAAATTTTTTTCTGTTTTTGAACCTTTAAGTTCCATAAAAAATACCTCCCTATCTTATTCTTTATTTTTACACTTGTTGCATATTCCTTGAAGTGTTACATAATCTGAAAAGAGTTCCATTTTTGTTTGTGCTAAGATTTCTTTTTTTGCTTTTTTTATGTTGAAATTATATTCAAAATCAAATACTTTATTACATTTTACACAAATAGCATGATTATGTGGCGTTTTTTTATAATCATATCTATCCGGACCGTTTTGCATAGAAACTTTTTCGATTATCCCTTTCTCTACAAGAAAATTCAAATTTCTATATACTGTTCCCTTACTTGCAGTAGAGCCTCTTTTTTTCACCTCTTGATATACCTCTTCAGCTGTTGGGTGTTCATAAGACTCAATTAGAAAATTAAGAATTTCCTGTCTCTGTCTAGAATATTTTTCCATTTTTTGACCTTTCTAAAAATAGGAATAATTCCTATTTTTGTTGTTCATAATATATCATATTAAAATATCAATGTCAAGTAAAATTTATAATTTTTTTTATTTTTTAGTAAAAATAGAAAGTAGTTTTTCTACTTTCTATTTTATGATTATATTCCTTTTATTTGCACTTTTACCTTCTCTTCGTTTATTTCTAATTCTTTTTCTATATCACTTTCTATTTGTGTTTTTACGAAGTTTTCTGTTAAAGTATCTGCTGTGATTTTATCTAAATATTTGTCTAATACTTTTTGCATTAAATTGCCTTCTGTTTGTAGGCTTAAGGTTATACGTTGTTCTACTTTTAGCCCTGCATCTTTTCTTAATACCTGAAGTGTCCTTACTAAATCTCTATACATTCCTTCTACTATTAAATCTTCTGTTAATATTGTATCTAGTGCTATAGTATAGTCTCCTTCTTTTATTACAACTATGTGTGCTTTTGGCTTCATATTTTTTAGGAATACTTGTTTCTCAAATGCTCCAAATCCTGGTACTTCAATTTCAGTTACAGCCTCATCATTGAATTTTGCGACTAATTCCTTCATTTCTGTATCTGTAAGTCCTTCTATTTTTGCTTTGAAATCTTGAATTCTTTCCTTTAATAACCTTCCCGCAACTTTGAAGTTTACCATTAAGTACTCATCATTTAATACTGATTCATCTTTAATTAATTCTATTTTTTTAATATTTAATTCTTCTTTGATAATTGTCTCAAAGTCTCTTATTGATTTTTCAATGTTTTTTTCGCTTGATATATACATCTTGTTTAATGGCTGTCTTACTTTTAATTGTTTTTCGTTTCTAAGCATTAATCCTAGTGCTATTACTTTTCTTATTTCTTCTACTTCTTTTAAGATTTCTTCATCATCATATTCTGCTACTGGTGTTGGGTAATCGCTTAAGTGTATTGATTTTACTTCATCTGGTTCAAAACTTCTTACCATATTTTGCCAAATTTCTTCGGTCATAAATGGTATTACTGGTGCGATTACCTGAGACATTTTTTTAATTGTTGTATATAATAAATAGTATACTAAAGTTTTGTCACTATCTTCTCCAATTTTCCAGAATCTTTTTCTGTTTACCCTTACATAGAAGTTTGATATATCATCTACAAAAATTTCAAATTCTTTTACTAAATTTTGAACTTGGTAATTATCCATTGATTTTTTTGCTACTTCTATAAATTTATTTAATCTTGCTAGTAGCCATTTATCTGATTTTTCTAGTTTGGCTACATCTAATTTATAGTTTTTTAAATTTGGCATATCAAGTATTGCATAAGTATTAAAAAATACATATATGTTCCAGAAATTTAGTAATTTTCTTCTTGATTCATCTCCTAGGTTAAACCCAAATCTTACATCATTATTTACTTGTGCTCCTGCATATAAATATCTTATTGGGTCTGCACCTATTTTTTCAGCTGCCTCATCAAATTTTATCATATAACCTGATTTTGAAAACTTTCCGCCATCCTCTTTAACAACTGCACTATATGTTAATACTGATTCATAAGGTGCTTTATTCTCTAGTACTACTGACATAAATAGTAATGAGTAAAACCATAATCTTATTTGCTCCTTCATTTCTGTTACCCATTCTGCTGGAAAATATTGTTTCCAATATTCCTTATCTGTAAAGTATTTTAGTGTTGAGAATGGTACTATACCTGCATCTAACCAACAATCTCCAACATCAAGTATTCTCTTTATATGTTTTCCGCAATGTGGGCAAACAATTTCAATGCTATCTATCCAAGGTCTGTGTAAATCTGGTAATTCATCTACTTTTTTAGGATCAACTGCTAATTTCTTAAGTTCCTCTCTTGAGCCTACCACGGTTACTTCGCCACACTCTTCACAAGGATATATTGGAAGTGGTAACCCATAAAATCTCTTTCTTGAAATTGCCCAGTTGCCCATATTATTTAGCCAATCTTCCATTCTTTTTCCTGCAAAATCTGGTGTCCATTTTACTTGCTTAGCAGCTTCTATCAACTCCGGTCTTATTTTATCACTATTTATGTGCCATTCTTGAACTGCCTTAAATACTACCTCGCTCTTACATCTCCAGCATACTGGATAACTATGTTCATGTTCTTCTATTTTATATAACTTGTTTCTTTTTTCTAATTCATTAAATACAAGCTCGGCTACTTCTTTTGTGTTATGTCCTGTCATAAATCCAAAACCATCTAGTATTACACCTTCATCATCAATTGGAACTACAACATCTAATCCTTCTCTTTTTCCAAGTTCAAAGTCCTCTGCACCACAGCCTGGAGCAATATGTACTACTCCTGTACCATCTTCAGAAGAAACCTCCTCCCAAGCTACTACTTTATGTTCTATTTCTTTTTGCTTTTCCATTTCTGGGAAACATGTTTCATATTTTAATCCTACTAATTTCTCACCTTTAAAGCTATCTACTACTTCTATTTTGTCGTCACCTAAAATACCTAAAGCGTTTTTATCCATTATTAAGTATTTATCATCTGATTTTACTTTTACTTTAACATAATCAATTTCCGGATTAACTGCCAATGCTACATTTGAAGATAATGTCCATGGTGTTGTTGTCCAAACTACTATTTTGCTATCTGTTCCAATTAAAGGTAATTTGAAGTATACAGATTTATGTACCATTTGCTTATATGAACCCGCCATTTCATGCTCTGATAAAGAGGTTCCGCATCTTGGACACCAAGGCATTGGTCTGAAAGATTTTTCAATCATTCCCTTTTCGTGGCATTTTTTTAAGAAATGCCAAATTGCTGTAATATTTTCCTCTGTATTTGTATAATATGAATTTTCCCAGTCCATCCATTGTCCTAATCTCTTTGACTGCTCTGTAATTGTTTTTGAAAAATGATTTACTCTTTCTAAACATTTTTCTGTAAATTTGTCTAGTCCGTATTTTTCAATATCCTTTTTATCATTAAATCCTAGTTCTTTTTCGACTTCAACCTCTATCCATAAGCCTTGTCCATCAAAACCATTTCTATAGTGTGAAGTATATCCATTCATACCTTTATAACGTATGTATATATCTTTTAAAGTTCTTCCCCATGCGTGGTGAATTCCCATTGGATTATTTGCTGTAATTGGTCCATCTAAAAATCTAAACTTTTTTCCATCTTTGTTTTTCTTTAAAAGTTCTTGGAAGCATTCTTCATTCTCCCAAAATTTTATAACGTTATGTTCCATATTAATAAAATTAAAATTTGGTTCTACTTTTTTCATAATATATACACTCGCTTTCTTTAAACTAATACTAATTATCTTACCACATTATTTACATAATAGCAATATTTTCTTAATATTTTTCAGGAAAACCGTGTTACCATTTAAGAATTACTACTAAAAAATTCGCCTAACGCAGGATTTTTATATTTAGAATAAATTGAGGACCCCCGAAAAACATCGTAGGCGTATCCATCGTGGGCTCAATTTATAATAAATATAAAAGCTCCGACGAGATTGGGCGAGAATTTCAGTAATATACTTGTAGTCCAAAAGCTAGGACGAATCCTAGCTTCTATATTAATTCCAAATACTAAACACTAATCAGCAAATATTGCTGCAAATTCTTCTCCATCTACTTTTTCTTTTTCTAGTAATAAATTTGCTACTGTGTGTAGTTTGTCACTATGCATCGTTAGTATTTCTTTTGCTCTATTATATCCATTGTCTATTATTTTCTTTACCTCCTCATCTATTTTTGCTGAGGTTTCTTCACTATAGTTTCTTGTTTGTGTCCAGTCTCTTCCTAAGAATACTTCTTCTTGCCCTGAACCAAATGTTATTGTTCCTAAATTATCACTCATTCCGTATTTTGTTACCATATCTCTTGCTATTTTTGAAGCTCTTTCTATATCATTGCTTGCTCCTGTTGATATATCGTCTAATACTATACTTTCAGCAACCCTTCCACCTAATAGTGATACTATACTTTCTTCCATTTCAACTTTTGACATAAAGTTTTTGTCTTCATCTGGTCTATACATTGTATAACCACCAGCCATACCACGTGGTACTATTGATATTTGATGAATTGTATCTTGTGTTGGTAAATAGTGGCTTACTACTGCATGACCTGCCTCATGAAAAGCTACTAGCTTGTTTTCTTTGTCACTTCTTATTCTACTTCTCTTTTCTGGTCCCATTGTAACTTTTATCATTGCATCTTCGACTTCTTGCATATTTATTTCTTGTTTATTTCTTCTTGCTGCTAAAAGTGATGCCTCATTCATTATATTTTCTAGGTCTGCTCCTGAAAATCCTGCTGTGTTTTTTGCTATTACCTTTAAATCTACATCATTACCTAATTTTTTCTTTCTACTATGAACCTCTAAGATTTCTTCTCTTGCTTTTACATCTGGTGAAGATACTACAATTTGTCTATCAAATCTTCCTGGTCTTAATAGGGCTTTATCTAGTACGTCTGGTCTGTTTGTTGCAGCTAAAACTATTACACCTTCATTTTCTGAAAACCCATCCATTTCTACTAATAATTGATTTAGTGTTTGTTCTCTTTCATCATGTCCTCCGCCTAGACCTGCTCCCCTTTGACGTCCTACTGCATCTATTTCATCTATAAAAACTATACATGGCGCATTTCTTTTTGCTTGGTCAAATAAATCTCTAACTCTTGATGCTCCTACACCAACGAACATTTCAACAAAGTCTGAACCACTTATTATGAAGAACGGTACTCCTGCTTCTCCTGCTACTGCTTTTGCAAGTAATGTTTTACCTGTTCCTGGGTGTCCTACAAGTAATACTCCTTTTGGTATTCTTGCTCCCATATCTGTAAATTTCTTTGGTGTTTTTAAGAAATCTACAATTTCTTGTAACTCTTCCTTTTCTTCGTCAACACCTGCAACATCTTTAAATGTTATTTTTCCTTTTTCTGTTGTTCCTACAACTCTTGCTCTACTCTTTCCGAAAGCCATCGTCTTGTTGCCACCACCTTGATTTGAGCTTGATATTAAGAACCAAAAGATAAAGAATACTATAATTATTGCAAAAGGTGATAAAAGTCCTAAAATTGTTATTAGAATTGACTCTGATTTTTCTTCGAAATTAAATTCTTGAGAAGCCAATTCATCACTTATTTCTGTCATAAAGGCATCTACACTTGGGAGATTGACTTCTTTTTCTACTTTATCATTTTTTATTTTTATATATGCTTTTTTTCCATTAGATTCTAGTTTTATGCTTTCAACTTTTGAGTTGTTTATAGCACCAACTAATTCGTCATATGACATTTTTGTTTCAGAATTTTCCATTATTGCTGAAATTAATATTAAACATATAATTCCTATAATAAGCCACATAACTATTGTTTTTAAACTACTTTTCATATCTTACCTTCCTTTTCTCTTGTTTACTTTCAATAATATATCATACACTAGCTTTAATTTCAATACTAATTTTTAAGATTTAGGAAATAAACTTTTCCTTTTTTTACATATATTTTTATTTCTTTTATCGGAGTTAAATATTTGTTTCCTATATTGTTGCTACATAGTTTTATAATGTCATCAATATTTACCTTCTCTATCCCATTTGTTGTATGAATTGCCTCATTTATAGTATATATTATTAGTCTTCTTTTTATTACTAATTCTATTTTGTTAAATTTTTTTAAATCTAATACAATATTTCCATTTTCTACATTTGATATTTTATTATACTCTTGTTTGGTAATATTTTGTAAATATTCATTTTCTTCTGTTGCTACATCTGATAATCTATTAATTGTTTTTACAATGTTTTGATTGAATTCTTCTTTTATATATGGAATTACAACATTTCTTACTTTGTTTCTACTATATATATTTTCCTCATTTGATTCATCATATTTAGGTTTTAGATCGTTTTGTTTGCAATATTCCTCAATATCTTCTCTGTTTGTATTTATTAATGGTCTAATATATTTCTGATTACGTATTGCTTCTATTCCCTTTAATCCTGAAATTCCACTTCCTCTCAATATATTTAGGATTACAGTTTCTGCTCTATCATTTAAATTATGCGCTGTTGCAATTTTATTCGAATTTGTTTTTGTTAAAACTTCATCAAAAAAGTCATACCTAACCTGTCTGCCAACCTCTTCTGTTCCTCTTTTTTTTTGTTTTGCTAATGATATTACATCCTCTTTTTTAACAAAGCACTCTATTCCAAGTTTTTTGCAGAACTCTTGAACATACTCTGTTTCATTGTCTGCAGCTTCTCTTATCATATGGTTTATATGTGCAGCAACTATTTCAATTCCAAGTTCTTCTTTTAAAATGTACAGTATATGTAAAAGGCATATAGAATCAGGTCCACCTGATACTCCAACTACTATTTTATCTCCCTTATTTATTAAACTATATTTTTTAATTGTTTTTAAAACTTCATCTTTAATCATTTATTCTCCTCTATATTTATCCAGACTTACAAACTTCGTATAATTTCCAAGCCACAATAACTCTACAGAACCTGTTGCACCTGCTCTATGTTTTGCTAAAATAATTTCGGCTCTATCTTTCTTTTCTGACTCTTCTTTATTATAATAATCGTCTCTATAAATGAACATTACTATATCGGCATCTTGCTCTATTGATCCAGATTCACGCAAGTCTGAAAGCATAGGCTTGTGGTCTTGTCTTTTTTCTGACTCTCTTGATAGCTGTGACAAAGCAATTACTGGTATTTCAAGCTCCTTTGCCATAATTTTCAATGATCTACTTATTTCTGCAATTTCTTGCTCTCTGTTTGTATTTTTCTTTCCGCTACCTTGAATTAGCTGTAAATAGTCAATTACAACTAGTCCTATGTTTTTTTCCAGCTTTAATTTTCTACATTTCGCTCTTATTTCTGATATTGATATGTCTGATGTATCATCTATATATATTGGTGCTTCTGATAGTGGTCCCAAGGCTGTAGCAAGCTTTATCCAGTCCTCTTCATCAATTTTTCCTGTTCTAACTTTGTTGCTATCAACCATTGCCTCACTACATAACATTCTGTTTACTAGCTGAGTCTTAGACATTTCTAAGTTAAAAATAGCTACTGGTACTTTAGCATTTACTGCTACGCTTGTTGCAATGTTTAGTGCAAAGGCTGATTTTCCCATTGCTGGTCTTGCTGCAATTAAGATTAAATCTGATTTATGCAATCCTGCCATTAAATTATCTAAATCTACAAATCCTGTTGGGACTCCTGTTACGGTTTGTTTTTGGTTGTATAATTTTTCTAGTTCTGCAAAAGTTTCTATAAGTACATCTTTAATTGGCGTATATCCTTTTTGATTTTTTCCTTGTATTAAATCAAAAATTCTCTTTTCAGCCTGATCCATAATATTATCTACATCTTCATTTTGAGCATAGCCTAATCCCTCTATATCTGTTGCTGTTTTTATAAGTTTCCTTAATATAGATTTTTCCTCTACTATTTTTATATATTTATCTGAATTTGCAACTAAAGGAGCTTTATCTGGTAATGTTGCTAGGTATTCTATTCCACCTACTGCTTCAAATTTCTGCATTGAAGTTAGCTCTGATTTTACTGTAATAATGTCTATTGGTTCTCCCCTACTATACAAATTATTCATTGCTTCATATATGTATTTATGATCATCTCTATAAAAGTCTTCCGGTTTTAAGACTTCTATTGCATCTGTTGTTGCATCTTGATCTATAAGCATACAGCCTAATATAGCTTGTTCTGCTTCTACATCATGTGGTGGGATTTTTCCTGCTTCCATCTTTTTCACTCCTTATAACTAAAATTGTTTTTCTATTCTGCTGTTATATTTATTGTTAATTCTGCATTTACTCCATCGCCAAATTTTATATCTGCTGTATATCTTCCTAAATTTTTTATAGTTTCCTTTATTGTTATTTTTTTCTTATCTATCTCAATTTCATATTCTTTCTTTAGTGTTTCAGAAATTTCTTTTGATGTTATTCCTCCAAATATTTTGTTATTTTCTCCAACTTTTGCTTTTATTGTTAATTCTATTTTTTCTAATCTTTTAGCTATTTTTTTGTTGGCTTCTATTTCTGCTTTTTTCTTATTTGCTTCTGATGTTTTTTTAGCTTGTAATTTTGCTAAATTATCTTTTGTAGCTTCTATAGCTAGTTTCTTTGGAAACAAGTAATTTCTTGCATATCCATCATTTGCTTCTATCATTTGTTCCCTTTTCCCAACATTTTTTATATCTTGTAATAAAATAACTTTCATAATTTGCTCACTTCCTTTTATTTTTTACATATTATAGGATATCATAAAAAGCTTGATTTTACAATATTTTATTTTAATTATGATTAAATTAACCTAGATATAAAATATATCTAGGTCGATTTTTAATCTAATGTTGTGTTTGTTCTTCCTGTTCCTACAACATCTTCTTGTAGTGAACGCCATGTGTTACAGCCTATAATTCCATCTGATGAAAGTCCTCTTGAACGTTGATAGTTTCTTACTGCTTCTTCTGTTCTTGCTCCAAAAATTCCGTCTAATCCTCCTGTTCTAAATCCTAGTGTGTTTAAGTCATCTTGTGCTATTAAAACATAAGTGCTTATACTTCCTCTTCTAATTATTGGATATCCTCCTGTTGAACAAGCTGGTCGACCGGAAACGTTTATCAAAATGAACCCATGTAGGTGTTAAGCTAGCAGGTTCTACATATGACCATACTCCTGATTCTTGTGCTATGTTTCTTAATCTATTTCTTTCGCTATTACTTAGTCTTTGCCCAACATCAAAAGCTACTCCAGCATAGTGTTGTGATTGGTTACTATGACCACCTTCCCATGGTCTTTTAAATGCAAAACCCACCGGAATTGGTTGCCCATACAAATACCTCGTTGCATTCCAACTCTGCATTGCCCTTTTTGTTGTCCACAAAGTATTGCTATTACTTGAACCCCTAAACTCTCGAACCAATAAGCTCCTATTTGTATTATAAGGCATTGGTTCGTTTTCATTTCTATAATAGGTCTCCATGCGGTTGCTGTCATTATTAAAAACAATTATCTTCGCCATAAAAATTCCTCCATAAAAGTATTAATATATTTTATGGTTTTTACAGGGATAATGTTCTGTTGATTAATCCGATACTATTTATTATCAAAATAATTGCTTATTTCCTGTAAATTCTTAAAATTTGTTTGTCTTAATACTTCATATGCAACTATTGCAACAGAATTTGATAAATTTAACGATCTGAAATTTTCTCTCATTGGTATCCTTATTGTTCTATCTAAATATTTTTGCAAAATATCCTCTGGTAATCCTTTAGTTTCTTTACCAAACAACAAAAATATTTCCTCCATTTTGTTATATTCTACATCAGAATAACAATGCTTACCCTTTGTTGTAGCAAAAAACATATTGTTTTTTGCTGGTGGATATTTAACTAAAAATTCTTCAAAAGATTCGTGCATTTCTATATCTAATTTATCCCAATAATCTAATCCTGCTCTTTTTAAATATTTATCAGACATTTCAAATCCTAATGGTTTTACTAAATGTAATTTTGCATTTATTATCGCACATGTTCTTGCAATATTTCCAGTATTTTGTGGAATTTCTGGTTCAACCATCACAATGTGTATTTTCAATATTAATCCCTCTTTTTTTAAATTTTCGAATTTTATTTTAACATATTATATAGCTTTTTTCAAATGGTATATTTTGTATGTATGAATGATTTAATTTTATAATTTTCCCATTGCCTCTTTTTTAGGGTATATTACTTTACCAAATTTGAAGGTGTTTATTGCTTTTTGTATTTCTATTATTATTATTGGTAATATTGAAACTATCCCTACAAGTAACCATTGTGTAGAGTTTAATGGTACACTGTCAAAAACTTGTGCTAGTTTTGGCTGAATTATTACAACTGCTTGTAATATTAGTCCTATAATTACTGCTCCTACTAGGTATAAATTGTTAAATATTCCTGTTTTGAATATTGATTCTTCACTTTTTATATTAAAGCTGTGAACCAATTCTAATGCACTCAAATTGAAAAATGCCATTGTTCTTCCTACTTGCAATCCATATAAATTTTTTCCTAATGCAAATGTGAATAATGTTAATGTTCCTATCATTATTCCTTCAATGATAATTTTTCCCCATAATCCTCCTGCAAATAAGCTTTCATTTACCTTCTTCGGTTTTTTGTTCATTATGTCCACATCCATTGGTTCTAATCCTAGTGCTATTCCTGGAAGTGAATCTGTAACAAAGTTTATCCATAATAATTGTATTGCTACAAATGGTGCATCAAATCCAAGTAGTAATCCAATAAACATTGTAACTATTTCTCCTACGTTTGTTGATATTGAGAAATGGACTGATTTTTTTATATTATCATATATATGTCTTCCTTCCTTTACCGCTTCTATTATTGTTACAAAATTATCATCTGTTAAAATCATGTCTGCTGCATTTTTCGCAACATCTGTGCCCGTTTGTCCCATTGCTATTCCTATATCTGCATTTTTTAATGCTGGTGCATCATTTACTCCGGTCTCCTGTCATTGCAACAACATTTCCTTGACTTCTAAAAGCCTTTACTATTCTTACTTTATGTTCTGGTGAAACTCTTGCAAATACTGAATATTTCATTATATTTTTTTCTAATTCTTTATCTGAAATTTTATCTAATTCTTGACCTGTTATTGCTACATCTCCAAATCTTAATATTCCTAATTTTTCTGCAATTGCTTTTGCTGTTAATATGTGGTCACCTGTAATCATTACAGTTTTTATTCCTGCTCGCTTACACTCTGCAATTGCTTCCTTTACACCTTCTCGTGGTGGGTCTATCATCCCTAGTAAACCACAAAATGTTAAATCATCTTCTAAAGTGTTGTCTATTTTATTTGGTAAAGTATCTAAATCTTTATAAGCAATTGCTATTACTCTTAATGCTCGCATTGCCATTTGTTCATTTTGTCTTTCTATATTAGAAATTTCTCTTGTGGTTATTTGTTCTTGTCTTATTTGATTTATGTATTTTGAACATCTTTTTATCAATACATCTGGTGCACCTTTTGTAATAATCCTATATTTCTTTCCAACCTTATGAATTGTTGTCATCATTTTTCTTTCAGAGTCAAATGGAATATCGTTTATTCTTGGCATTTCTTCATATAATCTATTTTTGTTTTCTCCGAGATTACTTGCTGCTTCAACTATTGCTTTTTCAGTTGCTTCTCCTTCTATCTTTCCATTTGATATTGAACAATCTGTACACATTGCACCTAGCCTTAAAATTTGATTTTGATTATTTCCTCCCATAGAGAATATTTCTACAACCTGCATCTTATTTTGTGTAAGAGTTCCTGTTTTATCTGATGCTATAACTGTACTACTGCCTAATGTTTCTACTGCTGGAAGCTTTCTTATTATACTATTTTTTCTTGCCATTCTAGTAATCCCAATTGAGAGCATAATTGTAACTACTGTTGGTAATCCCTCTGGAATTGCAGCAACTGCAAGCCCTACTGATGACATAAATATTTCCATTTTTGGTATTTGTCTAAATAACCCTATAATAAAAACTAACACACATATTGCTAGTGCAGTTATTCCAAGTTTTTTACCTACTTCTCCGTAATCTTTTTTGCAAAGGTGTTTCTGGTGCTTCATCTGTTATAATCATTTGAGCAATCTTTCCAACTTTTGTATTCATTCCTGTTTCAGTAACAATTCCTTCTGCATGTCCACTAACAGCTATAGTTGTTGAAAAACTCAAATTTTCCATATCTCCTAAACTTGCATTTTCTTTTATTATTCTGGTTGCATTTTTCTCTACTGGGATTGTTTCCCCTGTAAGAGCTGATTCCTCCACCTTGAAATTATATGTATTTATAAGTCTTAAATCTGCTGGAACATAATTTCCGGCTTCTATAATAACCAAATCACCAGGAACTAGTTCTTCACTTGGTATTACCTTTATTTCTCCACTTCTTTTTACTTTTGCTTGTGGACTAGATAATTTCTGAAGTGCTTCTATTGATTTCTCTGCCTTACTTTCCTGTATTACTCCCATAATTGCATTTAAAATAACAATTCCAACAATTATTATAGAATCTATGTAATCATTACTATGTTCAAGATATGAAATACCTGCAGAAATTCCTGCACTAATAAGTAATATAATTATCATAAAATCACTAAATTGCTTTAAAAATTTCACAACTAGGCTCGTCTTTCTTTTTTCATTAAGCTTATTTTTACCATATTGTAATTGTCTTTTCTTTACTTCATCTTCACTTAGACCAAACTGCATATTCGTCTTTAGTTTTCTTGTTACATCTTGTACCTCCAAAGTGCACCACATAAATCTTCACTCCTTTGTAAATAATATATTAAATTCTATGCAAGGTTTAGTAATTTTATGATATTATTTTTTATCCTTTTTCCCTAATTCCACTTTATTTTTAGCTAAGTTTGTTGTATAATATTATGTAATTTGTTTTTAGAGGTGAATTTATGGAATATAATCATAACAAAATCGAAAAGAAATGGCAAAAATATTGGGATGATAACCAAACTTTTAAGGCAATAACTGGAGATAAAAAAGAGCCTTATTATATATTAGTTGAGTTTCCTTATCCTTCTGGTGCTGGTCTTCATGTTGGTCATGTAAGAAGTTATACTGCCCAAGATGCTTTAGCTAGAATAAAGAGATTACAGGGATATAATGTTTTATATCCGATGGGTTGGGATGCATTTGGTGCTCCTGCTGAACAATATGCAATTAAGAACCATATTCATCCAAAAGATGCTGTAAAAGAAAATATTCATACCTTTAAAGGGCAAATGAAGAATTTAGGATTTTCTTTTGATTGGTCTCGTGAGTTTTCTACAACAGATCCAGAATATTATAAATGGACTCAATGGCAATTTTTGCAATTTTATAAACATGGTATGGCTTATAAAGCTACTGTTCCAGTTAACTGGTGTCCTACTTGCAAAACTGTTTTATCTAATGAAGATTCTGCAGGTGGAGTTTGTGAGAGATGCGGAAATACAGTTGTTCAAAAGGAAAAATCTCAATGGATGCTTAGAATGAGTGACTATGCAGAGGACTTATTAAAAGGATTAGATGATACTAATTTTGCTGATAGAGTAAAACTTGGTCAAATAAATTGGATTGGAAAATCTACAGGTGTTGAACTTGATGTTCAAATATTAGGTGGTGGTAAGTTTTCTATTTTCACAACATGTATTGAAACAATTTATGGAATTACATTTTTCGTTATTGCACCAGATGGAAAATTGATTAAGGAATTAATGCCAAGAGTAAAAAATAAAGAGGAAGTCAAGAAATATATTCAAGAAACTTCAAAAAAATCTAATATAGATAGAACTGACTTGAATAAAGGTAAAACTGGTTGCATTGTTGAAGGCATTACTGCAATTAACCCAGTAAATGGCAAAGAGGTTCCAATTTTCTTAGGAGATTTTGTTTTAGGAGATTATGGAACAGGTGCTGTAATGGCTGTTCCTTCACACGACCAAAGAGATTTTGAATATGCAAAAGCACATAATTTAGAAATGCTTCAAGTAATAGATGGGCAAGATACCTTTGATAAAGCTTTTGAAAAACAAGATTACTTAAATAAAGGCTGTAAATTAATTAATTCTGAAGAATTTACAGGCCTTACGGTTGAAGAAGCAAAAGAGGCAATTACTGAAAAGCTTGTTAATATGGGAATTGCAAAAAAAGTTAATAATTATAAAATGAGAGATTGGATTTTCTCTCGCCAAAGATTTTGGGGAGAACCAATTCCAATGATATATTGTGAAAAATGCGGATGGCAACCAATGAAGGAGGATGATTTACCATTACTTCTTCCAAATGTTGCAGAATATGAGCCAACTGAAAATGGCGAAAGTCCTCTTGCCAATATTAAAGATTGGGTAAATACAACTTGTCCACACTGTGGTGGACCTGCAAAAAGGGAAACAGACACAATGCCTAATTGGGCTGGTTCTAGCTGGTATTTCTTAAGATTTATGGATCCACATAATGATAATGAATTTGCATCAATGAAGGCTATGAAATATTGGAACAGAGTTGACTGGTACAATGGTGGTATGGAACATACTGCAAGACATTTATTATACGCTAGATTTTGGGTTCAATTCTTATACAATATTGGATTAGTACCTAAAAAAGAAATGATTTGGACAAGAGTTAGCCATGGTATGGTCTTAGGTTCAAACAATGAAAAAATGAGTAAATCTAAAGGAAATGTAATAAATCCTGATGATATTGTCAATGAATATGGTGCAGATACTTTAAGATTATATGAAATGTTTATGGGGGATTATACTCAAGATGCACCTTGGAGCACAGATTCATTAAAAGGTTGCAAACGTTTTATAGATAAAGTTATTCGTTTAAAAAATAAAGTTGTAGATGGAGATAATTATTCAAAAAAGTTAGAACCTATAATTCATAAAACAATTAAAAAAGTTCAAAATGATTTAACCAAAATGGCTTATAACACAGCTGTATCAAGCTTAATGATTTTAGCAAATAGCTATGAAGAACAGCCTTCAATTACTAAAGAGGATTATCATTTGCTTTTAACTTTATTAAATCCAATTGCTCCTCACATTACTGAGGAACTAAATGAACAATTAGGATTTAAGCCTATCTGTGAATCTACTTGGCCTATATATGATGAAAGCAAAACAACAGATAGTGAAATTGAAATTCCTGTTCAAATAAACGGAAAAGTTAAAGGAACAGTTAAGGTGTCTTTTGATAGTGATGAGGAATCAGTAAAGACCTTAGCTCATAAAGAACTAGCAGAATTGCTAGATGGCAGAAACATAGTAAAAGAAATTTATGTTAAAAATAGAATTTATAATATAGTGGTAAAATAAGTAAATGGAACAGCACCGCTGTTCCATTAAACATTATTCATTATTTCCCTTAAGTTTTTCTGCTCTATCTGCTGCAATCAAGTTGTCTATCATTTCATCTAAGTTTCCATTTAAAAAGTTTTCCATTTGGTATATACTAAAACCAATTCTATGGTCTGTTATTCTTCCTTGAGGATAGTTATATGTTCTTATTTTTTCACTTCTATCTCCTGTTCCTACTTGACTTTTTCTTTCATTATATAAAGCTTCATCTTGTTTTTGTTTTTCTATTTCGTATATCCTTGATTTTAGTAAGTTCATTGCATATTCTCTATTTTGAGTTTGTGAACGTTCTGTTTGACATTCTGCAACTATTCCTGTTGGCTCATGAATTAGTCTTACTGCTGATGAAGTTTTGTTTACCTTTTGTCCTCCTGCTCCTGATGCCCTAAACACCTCCATCCTAACATCTGCTGGATTTATTTCTACTTCTACATCTTCTACAACTGGCAGAACTGCAACAGTTGCTGTTGATGTATGTATTCTTCCACTACTTTCTGTGTCTGGAACCCTTTGTACTCTGTGAACTCCACTTTCGAATTTCAGCCTACTATAAACACCTTTTCCTGTTACCATAAAGGTTACTTCTTTATATCCGCCCATTTCAGTTTCATTCTCATTTAATATATCTATTTTCCAATGTTTTGATTCTGCATACATTGTGTACATTCTAAATAATGTTCCTGCAAATAAAGCAGCCTCTTCTCCTCCTGCACCTGCTCTTATTTCACATATTGTATTTTTATCATCATCTGGATCTTTTGGAATTAATAATATTTTTAATTCCTCTTCAAGCACAGGGATTTTTTCTCTTAACTCATCCATTTCAGCTTCTGCAAGTTCCTTTAACTCCTTATCACTTGCCATCATTTTTGCTTCTTCAAAATCACTTTTTGCCTTTTTATATTCTCTATATTTTACAACAACGTCTTCTAATCCTGCATGTTCCTTCATAAGTTTTTGCCATTCTGCTGTTTTTGCTATAACCTCCGGGTCACTAATTTTTGCTGTTAATTCATCATATCTTTTTTCTACGTCCTCTAATTTTTGTAACATAAATTTCTCCTTATTTAAAAATACTTATTTATTATATACTATTTTTAGCCAATTTACAATATTTTGCTCAAAAATAATGGAGCCTCATTTCTGAAGCTCCACTATTTTTTAAGAAATGATTAAACCCTGTACGTTCTCAGTTCTCCAGCAGCTTTCTTTTTGGCTTGGAGTATGGTCATATTGGCTTATCTCATATACTATCATTACTAAGGGCTCTCCTAATTTGATAGTTAATGGAGTTGCCAGAATTGCTTCCCTTACAGAATCACGAGCCACACGTATATTACCTTTGTTGTCCTCATAAATATCGTATTGGCTACCTGCTTCAGCTACTACTCTAAGACGCATTTCTTTTTTTCTCCTTTAAAATAATTATTTTTACTTATGTCTATCCTGTGTTGTAAAAAAGGATTTAAACATTAGCATACATATATTATACCACTTTTTATGTTAACTTTGCAACTCCTGATAGGCTTTTGCTTTTAAACAGCCCTCTATTTCATCTACCCTTCTTAATAAGGATATTGTTACTGGTTCAAATATTAATCCCCAATTTCTTACATTCATTTTCACACCTTTTGATTTTAAGGTATCTTTCACTTGCTTTATTTGCTTTTTTATTGTTGGTATAAATGCTATTGCAATACATATCATAAGACTTATGTTTTTAGGATTTACCTTTATCACTTTAAACACAGAAAATATTTTCTCTAGTGCTTCTGCTAGCTCCATATAGCTGGTTTTTTTTGAAAAAACATATGTAATATTACATACTAGTATTAATTTTATACCTATTCTTATACCTGTTCCAACATCTACTGTAATTGCATTAATAACACTTGTTAGTGCTACAAAAACTATTATTCCAAGAATATTGCATATTTCCCCTTTTATGCTTATTTTTAATACAATAGTTAAAAGTAAATTTATTCCAATAACAATTATTGTAAACATATCATGTTTTATCAAAAATATTGATACTGTATATGCTAAAAATAATATGACCTTGATTACATTTTTCATTGTTTCACCTGCTCTATTATTTTTTTTACTATTGCCTCAATAGTTAATTCCTCTGGTTTTATATCTATATTATTTTTTCTAAGTTCTTCTAAAAGCTTGATAGCTGTTGGCAATTTCAAATTATACTTTTTCATTATTTCTATTCTATCTAATATTTCACTTTTATTAATTTGTTCTACTATTTTTCCTTCATCTAATATTAAAATTTTATCTGCTAATAGAATTTCCTCTGTATTATTTGTTATATATATTATTGTATATCCCGCTTCCTTCAATCCTTTTATTATATTGTATACTGCTTCTTTACCTTCTCCATCTATCATTGTTGTAGGTTCATCAAGCACTATGTATGCTGGATTTACAGCTAAAACGCTTGCTATTGCAATCCTTTGTTTTTGCCCAAGAGATAGTTCGTCTATTTCGCCAATTTCTTCTTTCTTTATTTTTACATTTTTTAAGGCTTGATTAATTCGTAATTCTTGATTATCAAGTTCTAAATTTTTTAGTGCAAAGGATAGTTCATCATCTATATTATTAAATAATATTTGATTTTCAGGATTTTGAAATACTACTCCTATTTTTTTTCTTAGATTTATATATTCTTTTTTATCTTTTGTATTAATCTCATCTACCATTACTAAACCCTTTGTTGGTTTTATTATTCCAGATATCAATTTAGCTAAAGTGGACTTTCCAGAGCCATTTTTCCCAACTAGCGCAATACTTTGGCCCTGTTTAATTTCCAAGTTTATGTCTTTTAGTATATATTCACCCTCTTTGTATTTAAAACTCAAATTTTCTATTTTTATCATTATTTCATCATTCCTTTAAGGCTTTTATAACATTTTTGTATACATAGAAACTTCCTATTATAAAAATTGTTCTATCTTTGTATTTCTCTTTTACTTCTTTTATTGCTTCTTCTAAATTTCTTGCATTAACTCTTTCTTCTTCTATATATTTTATTGCCTCTTCTTTTAAAGTTTTTGCTGGCACATAAGGTCTATCCTGGACACCATTTGTAAAATAAAATACTGCTTCATTATCTTCCGATAGTTCTTTTATTATTGTATTATAGTCTTTTGTTTGTAAAATTGATATTATATATACTCTTTTTTTATTTTTGTAATATTGCTCTATGTTTTGTTTTAGATTTCTAATTGCATTCTCGTTATGTCCTCCATCAAATATTATGCAAGGGTTATTTACTAATTTTTCCATCCTTGCTTTATGTACTATTGTTTTTAACCCATCTCTAATTGCAGTTTCATCAATGTTATACCCTCTTTGCTTTAATATATCAATAGTTTCTAATGCCTCTGCTGCATTTAATGTTTGTACTTTTCCTTTTAAATTTATTTCTATATTTTTATATTGTTTATAGTCAAAATTTTGAAAATATTCATTATATTCATAATTTTCTATGTCCTCTGTTTTAATTAAATGCAAAGTATTTTTTTCTTTTTTACATTTTTCTTTAACAATATCCACAACTTCTGGTTGGTCTATAAATATTGTTTCTGAATTGCTTTTAATAATTCCTGCTTTATGGCTCATTATTTCTTTTAGGTTTTTCCCCAAGATATCCATATGGTCATATCCAATGGTTGTTATAACTGATACTAATGGTTCTACTATATTTGTGCAATCAGTTGTGCCTCCCAACCCTGTTTCTATAATTGCTATATCACATTGTTTTTTATAAAAATATATGAAGGCAAGTGATGTTATGACCTCAAACCATTTTACTGGTACTTTATGTGTTTTGTTATATTCTTCAATTACTTTTGATAATGGAATTAATATCTCCTCAACCTCTGTGTCTAATATTGGTTTGTTATTTATACATATTCCATCATTAAAGGTTATTAAGTGTGGAGACATAAATTTGCCTACATTGTATCCTGCCTCTACTAGGCAATTATTTATCATTTCACAAACACTACCTTTTCCATTTGTTCCTGCTATATGTATGCATTTTACTTTTTTGTGTGGATTATCGAATTTTGACATTATATATTCCATCGCTTCTAATGTCGGATCTTTTGTAAATTTATCAAAATGTGACAAGTATGTGTTTATATTCATTCTTCTATTTGCTCCTCTTTATATAAATATTTTTTTATTGGTTTTTTTAGTGTTTTTTCTAGTAATATAATTGATGTTACATATATTGGAAATACAACTGCTTGTGTAACAGCTCTTACAGTTATGTAATACATAAAAGCTTTACCATATATAATTTTTAGCCACGAGGAGTTTAGTAATAAATTTATCATTACTAAAACTATTGCTGTACTTATAATAGCTTTTACAGAAAAATATTTTTTCTCTTTATTAGGTGTTTCATATAAGAATAAACCAAATACTAATCCTGCTAATGCTGTACTAATTGTAAAACCTGGAAAGTATGCACCAAATGGCCAAAAAATTGCTCCTATTAAATCTCCGAAGTGCTCCTATTATCATCCCATATTTCCAACCTAGAATCATTCCTGCTATCATTATTGGTAATAGGCTTAAGTTTATTGCTAAAAATTGCATATTTATTGTTATTAATCTGTCGAATATAATAAATGTTGCAAGTAATAATGCTGCTATAATCATCTTTTTACTTTTTGATATTGTATGTTTTTGCATATATTTCTCCCTTCCGATTACATTATTCTATCAAAATTTCACAGATTATTCAATACAGTATTTTGTTATTCTTCCTATTTTTTATAACTAGTTTGATGTTTTTTGCATATATTATTTTAGGTGGTTTTATGTCTATTGTTTCAACAAATAGATTTTATACTTCAGAACTTTTGTATAGTGATATTAGAGATTTACTTTCTACATATCCTTTCTTGCAATCTGAAATTATTGGTTTTAGTATACTTCGGAAATCCCATTCCATACATACGAATTGGTAGGGGTTCTAATCACGTATTTTATTCTGCCTCAATTCATGCAAATGAGTCTATTACAACAAATTTACTTATGAAGTTCATTGAGGATTTTTGTATCGCATATACTATAAATGCTGATATTTTTGGAATAAACAGTAGAACTATTTTTAAAAATTCTTCAATCTATATAGTACCTATGTGTAATCCGGATGGGGTTAATTTAGTAAATGGAGCTTATCCTGTACGGTAGTTCTGTATATAGTAGAGCTCAAAATATTGCTCGTAATTATCCCGCAATTCCTTTTCCTATGGGTTGGAAGGCAAATATTAATGGTGTGGATTTAAAAAACTACCAACCATTTTGCAAAGTCTTGTAACTACTGAAATTACACGACTTTGCATTTTTGATTTTCATTAATTATTTCTTCAATTTTAATAAATTCTTCTAGATTTTCATTAATAGAATTTAGTTTTGAAAAGTTAAAATATATGTACACATTTTTGTCTTTATCGATTTCTATTTTATTGATTAATCGATATAAATAAATTTTATCTATCTTTTCTAATTTCAAAAATTCTTCTATTAATTTATCTAATTCTTTTTCTTCTTTTGTTTTATTTTTAGTATTAATTTTATCTTCAGTTCCAACTAATTTCTGCTCTAATTCTTTCTTTTGCTCGTATAATTTTGTTTTTTCAAAATTGAATTTCTGTGAAACTCTAACATAATCTTCCTCTTGTAAAACACCTCTTAACTTATCCATATACATCTTGTCTAAATTATTTTTTATATCCAATATAGCTTTATCAATTTGCTCGATTTTTTTCTTATATCCTTCTCGAATATCAAGAGTTTTGTTTTGATATTTTTCATAAACCCTATAAAAAATTTCTTTATCCGCGTATATTTGGCATATCTTTTTTACAATATAAATAATATGTTTTTCAAACTTCTCGTAATTCATGTTTAGTGGATAGCACCCACGTTCTTTTGCATCACTACAGGTTATATATGGATGTGGTTTTGCGTTTCTTTTAGAGTTCTTTTTAAGCACTATTTGCAGTTTTCTTTTGCAATGATAACAGTAAAGTAATCCTCTTAATAAATAATCATATTTAAGTTTTGTATTTGTTCCTCTTTTTTCAATAATACATTGTACTTTTTCAAATGTGTCTTTATCAATAATGGCTTCATGTGTATTGTCAACTCTTATTTGATTTTCCTTTTCGACTTTCCTTATTTTCTTGACTTTGTATGATATAACTGACTTTTTATTTTGTACTGTATTTCCGATATACACCTCATTTTTTAACATATTGCATAGTGTTACTTCATTCCAGTCATATTCTGTTTTATTGCGTGAGCAACAAGGTTCTGGGGAACCCGACTGCAATCTTTGATTGCTTAGTCGGGTCAGGTTCTTATTTTCATCTTGTACAATTCCTGTTTTTCTATAACCTGTTGGAGATAAGTATTTATTTGAGTTTAAGAATTTTACTATTTCTACACTTCCATGACCATTTGTATACATATCAAAAATCTTTTCTACAATATCTCTTACTTGCTCATCTATAATTAATTTATTTTTAATTGTAGGATGCCTTTTGTAACCATAAGCTGGAATACTGCACATATATTCTCCTTGCTTCTGTTTTTCCTTCAAAACACTTCTAATCTTCTTTGAAATATCTTTTGCATACATGTCATTCATTATTGCTTTAAAAGGTGTTATATCGTTATTTGTGCTATCAATACAGGTATCTATTCCATCAGTTATTGCAACATATCTAATATTATTTTTTGGGAAATAATCCTCTAAATAAAAACCTGTTTTAATATAATCTCTACCAAGTCTTGATAAATCTTTTGTAATAACCATATTAATATTTTGACTTTCTATATCTTGCAATAACTCATTAAATGATGGTCTGTCAAAAGTTGTACCACTTATACCATCATCAACATATTCTTTAACCAAACATAAATTATTCTCCTTTACATATCTTTGCAAAATTTTTCTTTGATTACCGATACTTTCGCTTTCTTGCTTGTCGCCATCTTCTCTAGATAGTCTTATATACATTCCGTACTTTGAAATTTTGACTTCTTAAATCCAGCATTTAACCTCCTATCCGTAATCATCTATGCTTATACTATAACGTGCTCTTTAAATTTTTGCAAATGTTTTGTAATAATTACTTACTCTTTACTTTTATACTTTCTAAATAATCCTTAAAGACTAATCCTATTGTTTCTCCAATATTTTGCTTTTCTTCTGTAAAAATACAATATGTATTAAACTCTAGTTTATTATCTTTAGTGTTGTTTTTATTCTCATTCATTGTTTCCTCCTAACCAAACCTAAATTAAGAATTGTTATTTGGCTAGGCATTTAAGAAAGAAATACCGGAGGCGTGCTTGTTGCACGTCGAGGATTTTCTTTCGCAAAATAACAACGCCAAATGGCGATTATTAATTTAGGTTAATACAGAATATTAAAGAAAACGGCTAAATATGACACTTAAATTAGGTGTATTTGTCAATGTGCAATTTTGTTACTAAGAACTATAAGCGAGAAAGATTTAAATTGTCACTATTTTTATCTCTCTACTATTAACAGCGATTGAAAATTAAAAATGTTATGGGCAAAATGAAAAAAATTTTTTATTTCTAACCTTAACAGCAATTAAAAGCTAAAAACATGACGCGCAAAATAAATATTTTTTTAAATTTTCACAAAAAAATAAACATATGGACAATTCCATATGTTTATTCAATAAAAATTACTTTATATTATATTTCTCGTTTAATACATTCGAACACTAAATTCATTGCATCTGTAAATCCAATCTTATAAAACTTTTCATTTTCATAAGATCCAATCACATTTACTTTATCAATATAACTTTCTAAACTATCTTTAACTTTGGATTTTGATATATCATCATCTGATAAATCTTCTAGCTTATCCAAAAGCATTTGATAAGTATCATTATCTTTTGTTAATTCTTTAATCCTTTTATTATCGTATTCATTCAAAGCACAAATGCTTTCTTCTTTACTAACAAATAATTGATTTAAAACACCTTGTTCATTCTCCATTTCTACTACCTCCAAATATAAATTTACTAGTAGTATAACGTGCTCAATTAAATTTGTCAGCGCCCTTTTTGAAATTTATTTTTTCGCTACTATTCCATAATATCGTCTTTTTAACAAAATCCCCTTACTACTTGTATTATTTTTAATATATTCATCAAATAACCATTTCTCTATACTTTGCCTATGTATATTCTCGCATTTCCTTATTTCTGAAAAATCATCTAATATTTGAATTTTTCTTTGCTGTCTCTATCATTTTATTAGATAAATCTGTTTCTATTATTAATCCAACATTTTTAGGCATCTGAAAAAATATCTTTTCTCCTCCAGCAGTTCCTAAATCTAAAATCAAACTATTTTCAGTTGAATATTTTTCTACCTCATCATGCATTATCCAATAATCTTGATATTCTTTAAAACATTGTATATCTGAAAAATCCCAATTTCCTTGTTTTTCATACATTTTAATTTCTTCATTCATATTAAATTCCATTTCTTTTTTATTTTTTGGTTGTAAAAAAAATAAACCTCCTTTATGAACTCACGACAAAAACAACCATAATAATGTACATGGTTTTATTTTTGCCATTCATAAAGAAAGATTTTCAACATTCTTTATTATTCAAATTCTTTTTAAAGAATTATCAATTTCTCCGGTAATATCACGCGAATGGTCAAATTGAAATATTACTCTTTTATTTTAACATATACAATAAAATATGTCAAAAATTTAACTATTTAAATTTTCAAATCCCGCATATTCTTTAAATGCTAATAAATATAATGCCTTTAATAAATCTGGATTTTTTTCTCTTAATTCATCTACTACTGTATCTGAACCAACTTGTAACTCTCTATTTTCATCTATAATTTCATCTATTAACTTTGGTAATTCCATACAAATCTTGTAAAAGGCTTCTTTATCTCCTGTGACTATTTCATAGAACTTGTCCATTGAAACACGTCTAATTCTTTCGTTTTCCATTCTTTCTCCATCTAGCGAAACTTTCCAAACTATGTTTTGACTATTTTTTGCTATAACTTCTACAAGATAGCATTCAGCTTTATCATCACTTGCAATTTTATTTAACATTCTCATATATGTTTTTTGTGATGAAGAAGAATTCATGGTATTATGCTTATTTTTCATTTCTACATATATTTTAGTTCCATCTTTCTTTGTATAAATAACATCAAATCCTTCTTTTGGAACTTCACAATTATTTATATACTTAAACATATTTTGATGATAGTATCCAATAGCATTTGAATTAGTCTTATCTCTTTGCCTTACTAATTCATCTTTTATTACTTCTTCAAAATCTTTTCTATAAACTTTACTATCAAATACCATTTTTATAGGATCTACTATATTTGAATTAAATTTACTTAAATCAATCCCATCTAAAGTTTTTTCATAAGTAGAAATTGTATTTTTTATATGCTGTTTTAAATTTTCTCTTGTTATAAAATTAAGATTCCACATTTACATCAACTCCTTTATTTAATGCGTTCATAATTGATATTCCTACTTCTTTTGCAAGTTCTACAGGTACAGCATTTCCTATTTGCTTATATATATCATTCATTTTTCCTGAAAAGCTCCATTCATCTGGGAAAGATTGGATTCTTGCGTATTCTCTAGTAGTAAAAGGTCTGCTTTCATCAGGATGACATCTATCAGTTTGTTTCATCATAGGAGAACATGTTAAAGTTAATGATGGCTCGTCCCATGAAATTCTTCTAGCTATTCCAGTCCTTCCACCACCCATAAAATAACATGATTTCATATAATCTCTTGCGACATCATCTGGTAAGTCTCTCCAATATCCTCCAGGTGGTACTAAATCAAATACTTTTTTCTTTTTCTCTGGATATTTTGCACCAACTGACTCTGGTACATTTTGTAGTACATCTCTTAAAACTGGTTTATAATCATGATGCTCCGGATATTCAAATTTAACATTTTCTTTTAAATCATTTCTTGTTCCTATTATAACAACCCTTTGTCTTTTTTCAGCTACCCCATAATCCCATGCATTTAAAACTTTCCACTCAACTGTATATCCTAAATCTTCAAAAACATCTACCATTGTTTGAATTGTTCTACCACCATCATGAGTAGTTAATCCTTTAACATTTTCTGCTAAAAACATTTTTGGTTGTAACTGTCTCAAAAATTCAGCATAATAAAAAAACATTGTTCCTCTAACATCTTCTAAACCCAATTTTTTTCCAGCATAACTAAATGATTGACAAGGATATCCTCCAGATAATAAATCTAATTCTCCTTTTTTCAGGTTGAATTCCTTTAATAAATCTTTTTGGGAAAACCTCACAATATCCTCTTCAATTACATTCCAATTAGGTCTATTTAATCTTAATGTATCACATGCTGTTTTATCTATTTCTACTAATCCTATTTCTTCAAATCCTGCTTTTTCTAATCCTAGTGCTAAGCCTCCTGCTCCAGCAAATAGTTCTATACACTTTCTTTTCATAATCTATCTCTCCTTTAGTACAACTTTGTTATTCCTACTTTATCTATATAATCTAATAATTCTTTGTATTTTTCTCCATAAGCAAACGACTGTGGTGCAGTAAAATTAAATTCTTGTTTTAAGATATCTAACTTTATTGGTTTATTTATTTCATAAACACTTTCTATTGGATAAGCATATTTTTCTGTGCTGACATTATTGAATTCTTTGTTGCCATATTCATTTATACTAATCTTGTTTGGACTAGCTACTGGTTGTTTTACTTTTAGAATTTATTTAAGTTCCTTTATAGGTGTTGGAACATATACTATTATATAATCAAAATCTTTTTTAGGTTTCTTAATTCTAAATTCATGATTTTTTATTTTATTTAAAATTCTATTTATATGTATTTCTTTTATACTCATAAATACAGCATTTATCATACTAGTTATCCTCATTCTTATCAAAATCATATATACTATATCATAAAATTCAATTTTTTTCCACAAACTAACAGTATTTTTTACAAACAATATCTGAGATTTATTTAACAAACATTTGTTTACTTTGCAATGCTTTTTTATATTTTTTTAACAAAAAAGAAATTAGAAAATTTTTTCTCTAATTTCTCAACATTTAATATTATTTTACATTTTTATTTCTAATATAATCACCTTCAAACTCATATTCAAGTATGTCCATATGTAACTTATCATAATATTTTCCGTTTAAAAAAATTTCTTCTCTACTTTTTCCAGTATCCTTAAATCCACATTTTAAATAACACTTATGTGCTCTTTCATTTACAGCAAGAAGATCTAATCTTATGCTATGTAAGTTTAAATATTTAAATCCATATTCTAGCAAAAGTTTTATCGATTCTGTTCCATATCCATTACTTCTATAGTCTTCATCACCTATAAATATTCCAAGTACAGCACTTCTTTCAATCCAATTAAAGTGTTCCAATCCAATTGTTCCAACTAATTTATCATTATTCAAATCAATAATATCAAAGTCTCTATTTTCATTATTCTTTGCTGAATTTTCAAGCCAATCTTTTTCTCCAATTAATGTTGTAATTTGTCCACTTCTCCCTATATAATCTGTTACCTGAAAATCGTTCATCCATTCTGTAAATTTTTCAATTTCTTCATCTGATACTCCTTTGGGAGATAAATATATTCTGTCTCCCACTAATTTTTTAAAATAATTCATATATATCACTACTCCTTTAACATTTTATTTTCTCCATTATCTAAAAATTCTTGTAAATATTCCTCAACTTCTTTTTGATATTCTTTCGTTGGAAATATTAATTCCAATTCATATTTATTCGATTTTATCACTCCATTCTATAAATTCTTCTTTTAATAACCCTGTAATACATTAATCAACATATTTATTTGTTGCTAAACATAGAAATTTCTTTCTTCTTATTCCTTCATCCTTATATCCTAATTTCAGTTGCATTCTTCTTGACTTTTCATTTCCACGAAAATATCCGTTCTCAATTCTTCTTAATTTCAAAACATCAAAACAATACTTGTTTCTTGTGCTAAATGCCTCTGTTCCATATCCATTTTTTTGATATTTTTCATTAAGCCATATTCCACCACCGGCAAGTGCCATCTTTTTTATTAATATTTCTAATATCTGTACCACCAATAACTTTATTACTAGCTTTTAATACTATTGCTAATGAAATTTTAACATTTTCATCTTGACCTTTCGTATGTTCTATAAATTGTTTAGCATCATTTTCTGTATATGGATATGGAACTGCAGCCATCCATTTTGCAACTTCTATATTATTTAATCCATCTACTATATCTTCTACATCTCCATCTTCCCAGTTTCTTAAAATAAGTCTTTTACTTTCAATTTTCATAACTATCACATCTCCTATAAAAAATAAGCCTCACAAAAGAATCTACTTTAAGACTCCTTTGTAAGACTTCTATATAATCTCACTTTCGTGTAAACAATCAATCTATTTTAATTGTCTTTTATCGCTCAGATTTGGTAATCCTAGATAAACTCTTAAATTATGTTTTTTATTGTAACATATTATTCTATTTTTGTCAAATTTTCATAACTTTACATAATTCACCTTGTTGCTGAATTAGTATAATATATTATTTCTTTCCCTAACTCTTTAGCGTACTGTATTTCCAATATAATTATTTACATTTATATTCTCCTATTACTTTTATATATGATTAATATATTTATTAAACTCTTTAAAACTTATTCCCACTGGTATTTCATAGAATTCCTTTGTTGGGCTATCTTTTCCGCCTCTTAATTTTATATAATATTCTACAATTTCTTTTATTGCTATGTCTTCTGAATTATATTCATAAATTCCTTTTTTCTCAAAATTAGGATGTTCCATATGATATACTTTTTCATTCTCATAATACAATATAAAACAATGCATATGTTCTTCTTCCTCAAGATTCCCGTAATCATCTGGTTCAAATATTCTACAACAAAACATTTTATTCTTAATATTGATTTTATTTAATAATTCATGCATTAAATTAACTTGATCTATACATGTTCCTATTTTGTATTTCAATATTTCTTCTATTGACATTGTTCTATATATTCTACGAAATTCTTTCATGGTATTTAAATGTTGTTCCCCATTAATATCAAGCCATCCATATTCTATATTATCATCTATGAATTGGTATACATCTTCAGGACTTTTTATTTCACTTAATTCCATTTTTCACCTATATTTATACAACTCTATTTACACTTTTCAATAAATTTTTCAAATAAATTATCAGTAAATATATCTTCAAGCATTAATTCTGGATGCCATTTTATTCCTATTATAAATTTCTTGTTATCTAATTCAAAACTTTCTACTAATCCGTCATAAGATATTGATGATATTCTAGCATAATTTTCAACTTTCTCTTTGGGAGCAATCATACTATGAATACTATTTACATTATATTCATCTTCATTTATTAAATTATATAATTTTGTTCCTTTTATTACAGATATTTTATGTCTATAATCTTTATCATATATATCATGACTTTTTGTCTTATCTTCAATTACATCTGTTCCTAATGCTCTTAATATATTATTAAATCCTGCACAAATTCCTATAAGTGGTTTATCTAATTCAATTATTCTTTTAGCCATTTCTATTTCATAATTCGAACTATATAGTCCACCTTGTAAAATAAATCCATCACATAAATCTATTTGTCTATACAATTCTTCTTTTTCCTCATCACTTAAAATTGTATCATCTTTAATATCATTATCATTAAATTTTAACGTCGCTTCTGTTGGTAATAACATTATTGCTGTTCCACCATTTTTTACAATTAAGTATCTTATTTCATCAACTTCATCAATTCTATGCCAAATATCCTCTCCGTATTGTGGTTGGACTTTACCTATTATTCCTATAATTGGTTTTTTCATTTTTATCTCACCTACATCTTTCTCGAAATAATTATATCACTTTTTACTCTTTTCTTCCACCTATTTAGAGATAAAACTTACGTGAGATTGTATATCATATAATGTTAAAGGGCATATTTATTTTGCTCCAAATTTCGAGAGCATTTTTTAATGCCCAAAATTCGCCAGCTTGGTGTTTTGACACCATTTTTGCTGTTTAGGAAAAAATCCCTAAAACCCTTTTTAGCCCGCTAGGAGATATTTTTCATTTTAGTTTTATTAATAAAAAAGAGATTTTTTTACTAACTTTTTAAAACTTTTTATTCTAATTTGCATATAAACTCTCTAAAAATTCTTTAGTATATTGTCTCTGATTTTCATAATTTGATATAAATTTTATATTA
>ULVA01004844.1_pt1 | contig 31165 bp, 34 predicted proteins | sample 1958811 | NCBI WGS metagenome assembly ULVA01 (sample SAMEA4835768, study PRJEB28245) | human gut metagenome | biome: gut microbiome; material: fecal sample | place: Denmark | collected 2008
GCGATATGTCGCAGCATCCGTGCACGACGGAGATAGTGTTCATACTATTATATCCGAGATTATCGACGGACGGCGTATGCGCTATCTTGTTGATGGCTTCAACTTGATATGGATTGGCGAGGAGACTCCTGAAATGCATATCATGGTTGACACTCTTTGCTATACATCGGCCTTGCTGCCTTTCGGCGATGTGTCGATACCGCTGTCGCTGTATTATCGTTCAAACGTTATCCGCTCGGACGGCACCCTCGTCCAATCCGCCACCATCTTCTCCTCCATCGACCCCCTCTGCGAAAAATACTACCACCTATCCCCCTACGTATTCTGCGCAGCCAATCCCATACGCTACGTAGATCCATCGGGAGCGCGTATATTCTTGTCGCAAGATATGAACCTCAAGCAAATATTCACAGTTTTGCTTGATTTACAACGTCTCACCGATGACAAATTAGTGTATCAAACACAAAGTGATGGGCGCAGAATGATAAAAATCGCGAAACTTGGCAAAGGCAAACACACCAAAGGCACCCAACTTATAAGGAATCTCAACAGCTCCTTCCGTTCAGTCGAAATTGAGTATGATAAAGCCAGTTTAGATCGAACCGGCAAATATACAAGTAGATTTAGAACTTATTATGAGGATGGCGTAAATCTAAAAAACAAAAGCAATGGCATCGGCGTAAATGCCCTTATAAATTATGCTCCCTCACAGAATGTAAAAACTAGAACAGCCGCCTCTACTCCTAAAGGATATGCTTTTAGGAGTTCACCAACACGCGTATCGTTAGCACATGAATTAATTCATGCTTATCATGCGACAAAAGGTGATGTTGAGACTACAACAGCAGAAAATCCAACATACATAATCAATGGTAAAAAGGTGGTGGTTTCCGGCAATGTGGCACATAAAGAACTTAGAACTGTTGGACTGGGATTTAACCACCAAGGAGACATAACTGAAAACGACATTCGTATTGAACAAGGACTGCCTTTAAGAGTGGCATATTAATCACAACAATTTATAATATGAACATTAAATTGCATAAATATCTATTATTATATGTTGCTGTTGTACTCTTGAACTCTTGTGTTGATGCACAAAAAAATATGTCAGGGGGTGACAACGCAGACACAAAAGAAGAAACATCCCCAACCTTTATATACCATAGTTACATGTGTTTCGGCAAGGACTGTGAAGAAGCAATAATAACAGGTATTGCCAAAGATAGTATTCATCTGTACAAAGACATTGTGGGCATACAAACAGACAGCATTATAAAAACAAATTCGGAAAAAGTATTAGACCCGTTTATTCATCTCACATATATTGATGATACGGATGGCTCGTACCCATTTAATGGCTTTGAGGGTACTATAATTTTTTCCCGTGATGCTCGTCCTAAACATCAATTTTGCCGAGATAGTATTTGGTTTGATTTAATGTGTTTACCCATTATTGCTAATAGAAACATTGTTGAATATTGACATGAAACAAACGCTTAACGCTACTTTGAGAATATTTGTTTGGGTAGCCATCATATTTATCGGTATCTCATCTTGTGATAATTCGTCAAGTGTAGCAAAGAACACGGCTAAAAACTTCAAATATCACAAAATAACGTATTACACCCCCTTTTTCAAGTACACAATTAGCAAAGACACCTTGTATGTCGAAGAAATGGCAATCTTGGATTCTTTGTTGCTGTTGCGACAAGTCCCAAGTGACCATATCGTTGTCTCTGATGATGAATGGAAGTCCCATATTAAAATCTTGTCAAACGCCGAATGTCATACGATAGACATCTTAAACAAAAATATCAAGGATATCATTATTTCAAGCGAAACGTTAATTAATCCTACGTATTTAGATGAGACGCCGGAACAATTAGTAATTGATGGACGTATTGTTTACTATTCATATGGTGCGGGTTTTTATGTTAATAGTCTTAATGGATTATATACAGCACAAACTCAACCGATAAAGAATCTGTTGCAGTATATAGTCGGGCTCGCAAATCGTGATCTGATAAAGTTAATCAAAACAACCGAACGCTTGAAAGTATTTCCTAAACTTATTATTGTTGATGCACCCAACATATAACATTGATTATATCTAATTATAAGAGGCTTAATCCTTATGTCAGATGATCTGTGTAAAACTGCTTACTAATTAACAATATGGAACGCCGGATAACATTTTTAGCACTATTAGCCATACTACTCGGCACACTTTCTGCGGTAGGGAAAGATACTGATGCTTATAGGAAAATTATCATGGAGCCAACCGAGGTACTGACGCAGTTTCTTGACGAAGCATTAATGGATACCCAATACGCCGAAAAGCTTGATTCGGTAATAATTATGATGACAAGTAAGGTCGATGATGATGGAGTGAGCAGATATCAGTTTGTATTTATTCAGCGAGGCCCTCAAAACATTGATGATGCAATTATGAAGACAACCATATACGTGAGGTATCGTAATTTTGATATTCCTATCGCATTCAATATTGATGATAATGGCTTGGATCAAAATATGCTACAAGATATAACTTGGTCTCAAGAGCTGCAGACCTTCATATGCCCGAAACGATTGATTATACGTGATGTTTATAATTATAACATTATCAAACAATCATTATTCTTTGAGAAGAGATGGTAAAACTCAGAAATGTTTTTTTTGCGACCATTTTGATTGCTATCGCGTGCAACTGCCTTTCTCAGACTAACACAAAGGAATATTCACGAGATAGAAATATATATTTCCCATATTGTAACGAAGACAAGTTGTTAACTGCAAAACTCAATAGTCTATTAAATCATGGTGCGACCCCGGTATGTTTGTTTTACTGGTTGGACGATAGGCCAAATTGGGAGTCCGACATCAATGACATTTATGGAAAGAATGTGGGGGCCAAGATAATAAGCAAAGATTCAACTAATGCAGTCTTTGTCGAAAATACGCCCCGATACTTATACATATATTCACAGACAGACAGCCTGTACCTGCCAATAGTATTGGATTGGGTAATTAATCCGAATCCAACCATCTTCAAGAGAGTCCATTTTGAATAGAGATTGACAAAAATGAAGAAGAAACGTCCAAGCATTTTTGCCACGTTTGCGGAATTGTTTCAGGGCTATGCGGCAAGCGCCGTGGCTTTTGATGCCGGCGACATGGTGTCAGACGCCTCTCGTGGGCTGCTGTACACACGTTGGAACGCTGACGGCCATCCGATGCAGTACGACATTGAGGGCGGCCACCGGCAGCTTTTGGGCTGGGATGCCTTCGGCAACCATCTGTATACGTCCTACGAGACTTCCGTGGCACCCGTCTCCGCCGGGATGCGTACGGGACGCACGCGCCGCACGTCCTTTAGTGTCTCTGCCATAGCGATGTCTCGGCCTAAGTCCAAACAAAAATATACCATACGACGAGTCCCGGAAGTTATAGCGGATTCTACGATATGCGAGGCGCTACATAATGCTATTCCGGCACATGAAGCATACGATTCTGAGCCGTTTTCATAGATGGTTTTCTCCAATAAGTCGATAGATAAGTCTTTTACTTGGCAAGCAGGCGGTGGCCCCATCGGCAGTATATACACTTGCGCATGTCGCAGTAGGCGGTGCGCAGGCGGTGTAGTGCTTGTGTGGCAAATGCATCGTGGCACTCAAGTCCCATAGCGGCGAAGGTCCGAACCTCTGCGGTGTCTTCAGGCGGCAGGCCTTGGAGCATATACACGGCGCGTTCCATGGCAGCAGTATCATCGGCAAGGTAACCGCGGGCATATATAAGCGGCGCTATGACATTTATTATAAGGATATTTGCGGCGTTGATGCTTAAAGAGGCACTGACAGGGCGTGCCGATAGGACAGCGGGACGGTGATGTGAGGTGAAGTAGGTGTGCATAGGCGGAGCGTTGCGTAGCACTGCGATGGCCTCATCGGCAGATGTGGCGTTCCATGCGGCTGTGGCTGTGGTAAATCCGTTGTCGACCATGGCAGCGAGCGTTGCCAAGCGTCGGCAGGGAGCATTGGCCGGGCGTATGCCACCTGTGCGCCAGCGTATGTCAGTGGGGCGTGACAGCTCGAATTTGGCGCTGAGGAAGTTGTAGTCGCTTATCAGTCTGAGGGTCACCTCGTCAGCGGCATCTTCGGGCGATGGCAGCAACCCGGCTTGTCCCAGCAACAGCGCCGGAGCTGATAGTGGGTCGGCAGCGTGTTTGAAGAGTATGCGCAGAGGCACACTGCGTGCCGTGCGTTCCATAGCTTCTCCATTGGCGCCGAAGCCCAATCCTCGTGCCAGAAATTGGTATGCTGTTTCCAGCCAGTCGCCGTGGTTGCGGTCCAGCAGGTCCAATGCAGCGTCCGCCTTGGTCTGCAGGCGTTCGTATCCCAGCGCTGTCATCCAGTCGTCTATCCATAGGCGTGGTATTTCGGGCAAACGATCGCGGCACGGGTAGGCATCACCTACGCGCGGCCGTGTAATACTTTCGTATCTTTCAATTACTTCCGGGGCCAAAGGCAGCAGCGCTTGCGGCAATTCGCGTCCGTCAATGCTGATGCGGCAGTCGTCTTCGCTCACCACGTGCAACACCACGTTGCGGTAGGCAGCATCACTATCATGTCCGTGCGCGTGCCAGTCCGAGGCGCGTACGTGTACCTCGACATTTCCGGCCCATACGGCATGTCCGATGCGTATCTTGGCATTGAAGAAATCCGGCCCCGGTCCGGTGTTGAGCATACCTTGGTCGATGACCTCGATTTCGCGACCATCGACAGTGTGCAGACCGGGAGCACCGCTCCACATCTTGTGTTGCCAGATATGTTGCATCAGCATCTCCATATCGCATGCGAAGTTACGCATTTTCTGCGAAAATGCGGTATCGGTGGTCTTGAATCATCCCGTGTACTTGGATTCCTTTGAACACTTTCCGACACTTTTTTCAATCGCAATATCGAGATGAGCACCACCGAATTTCGTCGACGATACAGGTGGGGTCTGTCGTCGTATATTGCTTCGCTGAAGGTGATTTTGCCATCCCTTACTTTGGAGGTGTTTAAGATTTCTCCATAGTCCGTTGTGTCGCCGACTTTACGCCTGTCTACGACCTTGTTCTTGCCGTCTAATTACTCAATTTGTATAATGAAGATTCCTCAATTTGTATAATGGAACGGCTAATTAACTGTTGTATAGATTGGTAACGAATGAAGCGAGTTGTTTGTTTCAAAGCGGAAGAAGTGGAAGGCTGTGGCGAGGATTTTGGACCGTCATACGGAGGATAGAGTAGGGGGCTACGGCATTGTCTCGGATAATGATATGGGGCGAGAGAATAGTGTATCGAAGTGGTGATATGTAGCAGTGGAGAGCCGGTGAAGGTCGATGAGGGACGCCATGAGGGTGCTATGTGCGTAGAAGGGCCGAAAGTTTGGGCGGAAAACGTCTGTAATGCCGCGAAAAATTCGTAAATTTGCGGCGCAATATGGACATCCTCGAAAAAATACGACAGGAAATAGCTCCCGACATTGACCGGCTCAACGCGCTCATAGCAGACCAGTTGGCCACGTCTAATCTATTGATGGATAACGTGATTGCTAATTATCTGAAAAGCAAGGGCAAACTTATCCGTCCCATTATAGTGATGTTGAGTGCCCGGCTTTTCGGGCCGGTGACGGACAAGGTGTTGCGTGCTGCGGCATCTGTCGAGCTGCTGCACAATGCTTCGCTTATACACGATGATGTTGTTGACGGTTCGACGATACGTCGTGGTCGTCCGACGGTCAACGCCATGTGGGATAATCATATAGCGGTACTTGTGGGCGACTTTTTTGTTTCCACATCGATGCAGCAGGCCATCGTTACGGGCGATACACGTATCATCGAGTCTTTGTGCCATTTGGGCAAATTGTTGAGCCTCGGTGAGCTGGACCAGATATATAGTGCGCGATATCACAACTTGGACGAGGATGCGTACTTCAAGATTATCGAGTACAAGACCGCGTCTCTTTTTGTGGCATGTTCGCAGATGGGATGCTATGCTCAGGGCATAGATGATGAGCGCAAGGAACGCCTCAGCGAGTTTGCGCGATTGCTGGGTCTGTGCTTCCAGATACGTGACGATATCTTTGATTATTTCCCGGCTCAGCAAGACACGGTGGGCAAGCCTACGGCCAACGATTTACGCGAAGGCAAGATTACGCTGCCGCTGCTACATGTGTTACGTACCGGCACCGATGCGACCAATGCCGAGATGGTGAAATTGAGCAAGAGCCCGTCACTTGGGGAGAACGATATTGCACGTTTGACGGCTTACGCCATTGACGGCGGGGGTATCGATTATGCCTACGCAGTTATGGACGATATGCGCACACGTGCTGTCGCATTACTTGATTGCTTCGATGAAAGCGAGGCCAAGAAGGCTCTCATCGATTTGTTCGGCTATATTATCTCGCGCCGATATTAAAACTCGTGTGATGTGCAGTCTCACTTTGTAACGACTGAATTATTCACTTAAATATTTATTCAAACAATGAAAAAATCCATTAAGACTATTGCAGCATCGCTTGTCGTAGCCATTGCAGCGCTTGCTCCCGTCCGTTCGCATGCCATCGATTTCGGCATCCGGGCCGGACTGGATGTCACCGTCCCCGGTAGCATAAAGTCTAACGGCGCTTCTGTGGACATGTTCAAGGCCGGCTGTGGTTTTCATGCCGGAGTCGTGGCTGACATCGACTTGGTATCCAATCTTTTTCTTGAACCGGGTATGTACTTGGTTTACCATAATACGGGTACGGACATTCAAGCCGACATTGCGGGCGTAATTTCCCCGGTTAAGGCAGACATAGCGCTGCGCCAGTTCGGTCTACAGATCCCCGTGCGTCTGGGCTACAACTTCAATTTAGGCGTTTGTGACCTCAAATTGTTTACCGGTCCCAGCTTCGGCATCGGGCTTTCAGGTAGCTGGAAGAATGCCAAAGAATTCGGGATTGACTCGGATCCTTACGACGAAGAAATAACCCGTTTCAATATGGGATGGAATCTCGGCGCCGGCGTTGTGGTCAGCCGTTTCTACATTGGCGCAGACTACACTTTCGGTCTTAATGACCGCTACAAGGATGACGACGGTTCTTGGAAACAAGGCTGCTTCGCTGTCTCGATAGGTTACTACCTATAATATAGGCTGCGCATAAGGCGCGCAAGATATAGACGGGCACCCGATATCGACATCGGATGCCCGTCTGCTTTTCAGAGGAGGAGTATGTCTAACAAAAAAACCAATGAGGAGAGGGTATAAAAGTCGTGTGTAAGTTTGGTTGGTTAGTATAATACACGAAAAGCGGTCGAGTTTTCGACCGTATAAGGCCGTTGATCAAGATTGATTTTGCCTATCCTTGATGTACTTCTCGATGATTTCGTTTTGCTCGTGGACAAAAGACTTGTAATCGAAGAAAAAGAATTCGGAATCATAGCTGTCCAAGTCCATGTCCATAGAGTCGTAGAAGTCCTTAGCTTCATCCCAAATGGCCTTAGCTTCGGCTTTGGGCAGCTTTCGCAGCATTTTACGATACTTTGTGCCCGCGTGGCGTGCCATATAGGCTAAATTATCGTCGTAGTAGTTCAACTCGCCACATTCGTATACCACATCGCATATTCGGTATAATCGTGCAGCTATGGCATAGTCGCGAGCTTCTTCGGCGGCTCGGGCGGCTCTCCAATTTTCAAAGATTGTGCAGCAGTCTCCCATAATGATGGAATTTGATTGATAATGTTTGAGATAGATTGATAATATCGGATAAGCGCTATCCGTGGTCGGACTTTTGGAGGTGTCTGTCGGATTGCGCTGCAAAATTAGTGCGTCTGTTCGAGATATGCAATGGCACGACAAGGCGAGCGAACATAGGGTTCGCAAATAGTGGGATGTGAGAGAAGTAAAAGTACAAAAAAAGTCTTGCAGACCTAATCGTGTCAGCGACGACGGCGGAAAAAGTCCGTGATTACGGCGGCACATTCGTCCGCAAGTATGCCTTGTAGGACCACAGCTCGCGGATGAAACGGCGAGTGTGCATACATGGTTGTGTATCCGCGCTTGGGGTCGGCGGCGCCTATGACTATACGTCGTATCTGCGCCCATCCGATGGCAGCAGCGCACATGGGACACGGCTCAACGGTGACGTATAGTGTGCAGTCGGTCAGGTATTTGGCGCCTATGGCCGAGGCGGCGGCGCCTATGGCGAGCATTTCGGCATGTGCCGTGACATCGTGCAGTGCCTCGGTGCGGTTGTGCTCGGCGGCAAGGATGCTGCCGTCCGCGCCGACGATAACGGCGCCTATGGGCACCTCGCCTTCGGCGGCAGCTTCTTGCGCCTGAAAAAGCGCCATGCTCATGTAGTACTCGTCCGTCATGCTTGTGCGTCTTGTGTTTGGACTGTCTCTTCGATGTCCATACGCATGCCTTCCGTGGCCGCTATGGTATTCGGGAAAATCTCGCGAGCCTCGGCCAGCAGGGAATCCTCGTTACAGTAAGACTTGGAGTAGTGTCCCAGCACCAGACATCCCACTTCGGCCTCGCGTGCCACCATGGCGGCCTGTCGGGCGGTGCTGTGCCCATGCAGGCGTGCGCAGCTTTTCTTGTCATCGGCATAGGTGGCTTCGTGGTACAGTACATTGACGCCGTGCACGGCCTCCACTGTGTCTCGGTGATATGACGTGTCCGAGCAATATGCATACGAGTACGATGGCGAAGGCGGCAGGGTCAGGCGCTCGTTGTCTATTGTCCGTCCGTCCGGGGTTGTCCAGTCAGCGCCTTCCTTGATGGCCGAGATGTCGCATACGGGTATGCCCAGATAGGCCGCCATGTCGCCGCGCAAATGCCGTGCCTTGGGTTTCTCGTCAAAGCGAAATCCGACGCAGGGCACGCGATGATGCAGGGGAAATGAAGTTACGGTCAAAGCCTTGGTGTCGAGTACTATGCGCGGCTCGTCGTCGTATAGACGGTCGTAGATGATCTCGAAGGTCGGCTCGCCCGTAGTCACTCGCATGAAGTGGCGCAACAGCTCTTCGCCCTGCTCGAAGACATGGACGTGCAGGTTGCCGCCTTTGTCTTGGAGCGACAGTGTAGACAATAGTCCGGGCAGCCCCAGGAAATGGTCACCATGCAGGTGTGATATAAAGATGTGTCTCAGCCGTGCAAAGTGTATGCGCATGCGTCGCATGGTCAGCTGGGCTCCTTCGCCGCAGTCAACCATCATCAGGCTGTTGCGGTAATCGACAATCTGGCAGGACGGCATGTGGCGTAGCGAGGGGGTGGCTGATCCGCAGCCGAGGTATTGCACGGTGAATTCGGACATAGAATGTGTTGTGGGTATGGCTAATGTGTCGGTGTGAATGATGCTTAAACGGCGGTTTGTCTCGTAATCATATGGGAGTGATGCGCACTTTTTGGCCTTTGAGGCGATGGAGGCGCGCTGCTTGGCGTAATGCCGACGCGTATTCGGCGGCCACGGCCACCAGCGCGTAGTCCGGGGCTATGGAGATGTGTCCCACCTTGTCGCCCGGGATGCCGGCGTCTTTGACGGCAAAGCCCAGGATGTCGCCGCGCGAAATCTTGCGTCGTCGTCCGCCGTCGATGTACATCAGCGTGTATGGCTCGCGCATGGTGACGCCGTCGGATGGCTCGGCAGGATAATGCGTGTGGTCCGTATTAATATATGGAGGCATATTTTCCGAAGGGCCGAGGATGACGTATGCAGTGCCGTCGGCGCCGGCGCGCGCCGTGCGTCCGTTGCGGTGGGTGTATGCCGCTTCGTCCAACGGCAAGTGGTAATGGATGACGGCACCCACGCCCGGGATGTCAAGGCCGCGTGCTCCCAAATCGGTGGACACCATTACGTCTGCGGCGTGCGAAACAAAGGCTGCCACTGCAATCTCGCGTTGGCGTTGTTCCAGACCACCGTGGTACAATACGGCGGTGACACCGCGGCGTCCCAAGCCCGAGACTACGCGTTCGGCGGCATCGCGGTGATTGACAAATACCATGGAGGTTTGTCCGGCAGCCAGCAGTTCGCGTACCAATACGGCCAGCGTGTCCAGCTTGTCGCGCTGTGCCGCCGGAACGTCCATGACGATGAGCTTGGAGGCGGCATTCCCATCGATGGTGACCGGGGGAGTGTCTTTCCCCTCAGCTTCGAGGGCTTTCGGCAGGCTCTCGGGGGTGGTTGCCGAGGTGAGCATTGTCAGAGAACGATGTTTGGAGATGTGCTGCAAGATCTCAGAGAGTTGGCGCTCGAAGCCCAGTTCGAGCAGCTTGTCGTACTCGTCGATGACAATGCGGCGGATGTTTGCCGGCAGAATACTTCCGCGGCTGATATGGTCGAGAAGACGTCCCGGAGTGGCTACGATGATGTCCGGGGGCGTAGATGCCGTCAGTGAGGGGATTTCCGAGTCCACGGAGCGGCCTCCGCTCAACACCACCGTTTTCAGTTCGGGAGCGGCAAGAGTGCGGAGGACGTCAAAAATCTGCCTTGCGAGTTCGCGTGCCGGAGCCAGTACCAGTGCTTGAGGGGCGCGTCCCGGTGTCGACGGCTTCATATTTCGCAATAAAGCCAAAGCGTAAGCCACGGTTTTGCCCGAGCCTGTGGGTGCTATCAGCACTATGCTCTCGGTGTTTTTGTCGGTGGCGAGGACGCGGCGTTGTATGTCGTTGAGTTCGGTGATGCCCATTCGGGCAAGTTTTTCGGCGAGGGGGGCAGATAATTCGGTCATCACGCGGATGAAAAGTTTTGTAGTCGTTTGTATAAAAATCGGTTTTCGGTTAGTCGCTTCGACTGCGGTTTTCTTCGTAGCTTGAACCGCAATTTTTCATTCGTCGCCGCGACCTCCCAGGCAGTGTTCGCGGAGGAAGTGCGTGAAAGTCTCGGTATCTTCTCCGTCGTACATCACGGCGTCAGTGCCTTCCAAGAAGAAAGAGCCTCCTCCGGGGTATAGGAAGTAGATGGTGGGCACGGCTTTTACTCCGAAAGCTTTTGTGGTCTTGGGGAAGCGGTCTATGTCTACTTTGATGAAGTTCAGCTGTCCGGAGAGGTTCTTGGCGGCTTTTTCAAAAGCCGGGGCGAAACGCAGGCAAGGTGCGCACCACGAAGCCGTGAAGTCGATTATGGTGGTTTTGGTGACCTTGGCGGTAGGGCGCAGAACCTTGTCGTTCTTTGGGACATTAACCTTTGCGCAAGCAAAAGCGGCGATGAGGACTATGCCTAACAGTGTCGTTGCTAATCGTTTCATAATACTTTGTGGTCTGCTGTCTTGTGAGCCGCCGACCTTGCGGTTCTAATTGTTTTCGAGGAGTCGTTTTTAGTCCGGGTGATAGTAGCACCCGCAAGCATTGCGAAAAAGTTTAAGCCTAAAAATTTGTAGCTAATCTTCTAACAGTGTTTTACAAAGTTTCAGCCTTAGTGTGTCGAGAGCTTTATTTGTCGGTGCGCTTGTAGTGTGGCGGCGTACCTTGTCCGAAAGAGATAACGGATGTTGGGGTGACCACCAATGGTATGCGCAGACTCGGCTTGCCGCATCTGCGCATGCCATAGTGTTTTGTGAGCTTTGCGGTATTATTCGACGAGTTCTTGTACGTAGGCTCCGAACAGGTCTTCGTCAGCCATAAAGTCTTCGAGCCCCACATATTTCTTTTGCGTGCCGTCGGGGAGCATTACGATAAGCGTGGGCAGTGCTTCGATGCCGAAAGCGGCGTTGGTTTGGGGACAGTCGTCAGCATCGATGCTTAAGAAGTGTGCCAAATGACCGTATTTTTCGGCAACGGCGTGGAATATCGGTTTGAATTTTTGGCAAGGACCGCACCAGGTAGCGTTGAAGTCCAAGAAAGCGGGAGCGTTTACTCTTGTGTTGGGGGAGAGTCCGTCTTCGTCGCTAACGATTTGTACGGCTTCGGTGTGGCCTACGGTGATGTCATCAAGCTCTTTCAATGTGTTGTCGGTGATTTCATCGTTTTCTTTTTCAATTTTCTCATTTTCTTTTTCGACATTGGAAGTGTTGTCCTTCTTGCATGACACGAGTGCGGCGCACAGCATCATGGCGATAAAAATTTTCTTCATAGGTGTTGAACTAAAAGTCGTTATAAAAAACAAATCGGCGACAGCCGCGCCCTGTGTGTGTACGCGGGGTGCGTGGCGGTCGCCGAAGTAGGTTATGCGTTAGGATGCCGAACTATCAAGCGAGGGCTTCTTTGAGGGCCTCGTTGGTGTGGTGTACGGCAGCAGCGCTCTTGGCAAAGAGGGCTTTTTCTTCGTCGTTGAGGTTGAGGTCAACGATTTTCTCGATGCCGTTGCGACCCAGCAGGCAAGGAACGCCGATGCAGAGGTCTTTTTCGCCATATTCGCCTTCGAGCAGAGCCGAGCAGGTGATGATGCGCTTCTGGTCGTGGAGGACGGCAGCGACTACGCTTGCTCCGGCTGCACCGGGAGCGTACCATGCGGAAGTGCCGAGCAGCTTGGTGAGGGTTGCACCGCCTACCATAGTGTCGGCTGCAACTTTTTCGAGTTCTTCTTTGGCCAGCAGTGTTGAAGCGGGTACGCCGCGATATGCTGCATAGCGTGTCAGAGGAATCATTGTGGTGTCACCGTGGCCGCCGATAACCATGCCTTCAACTTCGTTGGGGTTGGCATTGAGGGCGTTGGCCAGGTTGAAGCGGAAGCGTGCGCTGTCGAGTGCGCCGCCCATGCCGATGATGCGGTTTTTGGGCAGACCGCTGGTTTTGTGGATCAGGTAAGTCATGGTGTCCATCGGGTTGGAGATGCACAGGATGACTGCTTCGGGCGAGTGCTTGAGCACGTTGTCCATTACGGATTTTACAATCTTGGCGTTAACACCGATAAGTTCTTCGCGAGTCATACCGGGTTTGCGGGGAATACCGCTGGTGATGACTACCATGTCGGAGCCTTCGGTGGCTGTGTAGTCGTTGGTTACGCCGCGCAGACGGGTGTTGAGACCCAGGATGCTGGCGGTCTGCATGATATCCATGGCTTTGCCTTCGGCTACGCCCTCTTTGATGTCGAGGAGTACGACCTCGTCGGCTACCTGGTTGGTTACAAGTACGTTGGCACATGTGGCACCTACATTGCCGGCGCCGATGACTGTTACTTTTGACATAATTGTAAGTTTAATATTGGGTAATATGTTTGTGCTTGTGCATGTATGTGGTCTTCAGACCTGTACGTCAGGCGCTGCCGTCGTTGGCTGCGGCTGTCGCATTTGCACGGCAAATATACAAACTTTTTCCGTGTCGGCAGTAAAAAATAAGTTAAGAATATTGACTGCTTGCCAAAATCCGTCGCGTGACGTGTCAGAATGTCATTACGCGCTGCCGGAGGGTATATGTTGCACTGCCACTGCCGCACGAACAAAAAGCGCCGCCTGCCGGCTTGTACCGGTGGGCGGCGCTTATGCGTGTGTGCCGGATGGCATTATTTACCAAAGGATTCGGCAGCGTTCTTCAGATTCTCGGCAGCGTCCTTGACGGCCTTGACATCCTTGGAAGCTTTCTGAACCTTTTCGGCGGCATTGTTGATGGCTTCGGAGGCCTTGTTGGAGACTTCCTGTTCGGCTGCGGCAACATTGGTGTCTACAGTGGTGGCGGTTTCTACGGCTGCTTCGGGAGCGGCCTCTACGGCTGCTGCGCTGTCAGTTGCAGTGCTGTCGGCAGCGTTAGCATCGGTTTTACCATTGCCGCAAGCGGCGAGACTCAGTGCTGCAAAAGCAGCGGCTACATAAAGCATCTTTTTCATAATCGTTTGTATTTTAGTTGTTTGTTTTTGTTTCTGTTGTTGTCTGTGTGTCATTGTGTGACACGGCATATATTGATACAAAAATAGTGCCAAACGATGTGGTGGCAGGTCGTATGACACACCGGAAGGACGCCAAAAAAAGCATGAGAAATAATTTTTGTTTTTCATATTTACGTTTGCATGCTTTGTGGTATATATACAAAGAGGGCAATAGCTATTCCCCAAAACGTACATATGTTATGATATAATGATATACAACGCAATCAATACTTTTGACCTATTGAACGATGCTTGCATCCGGTATACGTCTGTCATGTCTGACACTCTTGGCATAACTTATGGCACAATGTGCATCGTATTGTATATCCTCATTCCGCTGCTATGGACTGCGATGCTGATATGCTCGTCTCGGTTGCTGATAATTTCCGGCTGTAGCATTCGGAACGGGGCCAAATATGAGGATAGGAAACACAGGTTAGGCCGAATATTATTTTATGTCGGATTGGGTATTATCGGCGCCACAATCTTGTTTTTACGCCGTTACTTTCTGTTATGTAGCACTGAAGTAGTTCGGAGCGACACTAATATAAATATTTTCAGTAATTTACCTTTCCAAATAACATCCGAGATCAATGATTGAATATCTTATAATACTCGGTTTTTGTATGGCTGTACACGAGTGCGGCCACTTCTGTTTTGCCAAAGCTTTCGGCGTACTTGTATATTCGTTTCAGGTGTTTATGGCCCCTATAGCGGCGCTGTTGCGTTATTATCCTAAGCAGGGATGTTTGTGCATACTCGATGTTGAGGCTACGTCTGACGACAGTAATGACACCGAGGGAGATGCCGCCGTAAACGAAAACCGGGTCGAGCAGCGCAGCAGTTGCTTGATGCGAATTCCGTTGCCGCGTCCTAAGGGCGAAGTCTCGCCCACTTCGTGGCGTAATACGGCCTTTGGTCTCGGATGGTTGCCGGTGATGGCATACGTGCGCATGGCAGACAGCTATGGCGTGGACGGGCACGAGCCTTTGCCTTGGGAATTGCGATCCAAGCCTGCCTGGCAGCGGCTGTTGGTTCATAGCGGCGGTGTGATGGCCAATGTTTTATTCGGACTATTGGCTTTTGTTGTGGCCAATTACATTTGGATGTACAATTCCGACCCGACACATTTGTTTGCAGCCATAGGCGGAGGTCTGACCCAATGTTGGGACGCACTATCGTTCTTTGTGGCGCATCCGTTGTCTATCTTCGGCGTGGGCGGCGGTTTTGAGGCCGCACCGTTGATTGTAAGCAAGATGCACGGTATAGTGTATTTCACGGGACTTCTGTCTATAATCCTGGCTGTGGGTAATGCGCTGCCCATTCCGGGTCTGGATGGCTCGCGCATATGTCTCAATCTTGCCGAGATAGTCACGCGTCGCGCTCCTTCGGAGCGCCTTCGCCGCAATATCGACATCGCGGGCGGATTTCTCGTCTTTCTATGGATAGTCTACCTCGTCATCTCGTGGATAGCGTAAATGTTGACTATATACCCAAAGCAATTGTATCGGCCGAATACGGCCTTCGAATGATTTACACTTCCGAAAACGGTAAATATACCGCAACCATGGAAATTTCGCCTGAAGAATTCAAGGAACTATACGAAAGCATACTCAGAGAATAATAAACCAACGTGTTCTAAAATAAAGGACACGTTATTCTTGAATCGTCCTTAGTTTGTTCATACACAAAAAGTTCAATCCTATATCCGATGTTGTCTCATAGAATCAAACGTATATCCTTGTACGCCGGCATCGCGGTGGCGGCGGTGCTGTCGGTTATCGGCGCGTGCTGGGTGGCGGTGGACACCAATGCTTCGGGACGTGTCTACGATGACATCCGCCAAGTTCCGGCCATGCGCTACGGGCTGTTGCTCGGCACATCGCCGGTGACGCCGAGGGGCACGCACAATATCAATTTCGACAACCGTATCAAGGCTGCTGCCGAGCTGTATCATGCGTGCAAGGTACGGTATATCATTGCCTCCGGTGGGGACTACCGTCGTGATGCGGAAGGCAATGCCGTGCTTTACGGCTGTGACGAGCCGCGGCAGATGCAACGCGCCCTCATAGCCGCCGGTGTGGATTCGACACACATCATACTCGACTACGAGGGCACGCGCACGCTTTATTCCGTGGCGAAGGCTTGCAAGGTCTACGGTCTTGATTCGGTGGTGATTGTTTCGCAAGACTACCACAATCGCCGAGCCATCCGTCAGGCCGACCGGTACGGCCTGTATGCCGTGGGATATAATGCCGCGCCCAGCCCGGAGGCCGGCAACGTTGTGCGCAATACGCTGCGCGAGACGCTGGCGCGTGTAAAGCTATATATCGACATGTGGTTCGGCAATGAGCCGCAGTTTGTGTCCACGCCCGATCACAAGTAGTCGCGACGTTCCATCATTTTGTGCAAGTCTTCGGCGGCGGCATCGTCCACAATGTCGCCGCTTTCGCTTTCGAGGACGTACAGCGCCAGTGCATCGGTCATCAGAATGTCGTCATGGCGTCCGCGCACTGCGCCATAGCTGCCGTCATCGCGCCGCATGTACGAGGCCAATTCGTCCACGGCTTCGGTATCCGGTTCGTCCAGCGTACCGTCGCGTACGGCGGCCACAAGGGTGTCTATCACCAATGGCTTGGTGTTGCGGTTGGTGTGAAACCCTACGCGTCGCCCGGGCGCATCGTCTATAGTGCCTACGGCACGGCGTCGATACAGTACCGGGTAGTCGCGTGCCAAACGCTCGAGCACGGGAAAGCTGTCGCTGCTCTCCAGCGTGTTGCTCTCGACCACCAATAGGGCGTAATTGTAGGCCTTGGCCAGATGCATGGCTATGACTGCCAGCCGGTCGTGGTCGATATGCCCGCGCCACCGGGCGCATACACGGGCGCCGACATCGGAATGTCGCAGCACGGTCACAACCGAGAAATCCGCGCCCGGGCTGCGCCCGCCCACATCGACGGCGGCCACATATGAGTGCTCTGCCGTGGGTTCTTCCCACAGGCGCAATGCCCCGCGGCTGTCATCTATCCACAGCCCGGAATGCCAATCGACGGCGCAGGTGCGCAGTGGCGCACGGCAGCGGCGGCGCAGGCGCTCGGTCCATCGGACGTCAAAGACGTTGGCGCCGGTATTGCGGAAGGCTTCGTCTGCTGTGGTCGGATACTCGGCCTTGAGTGCCCGGGCGTCCTGCATCTCCAGGGCCTTGGCGTGATACCAGGCTACTTGGTCGAGGCACAGTCGGATGTCGTCATCTCCCTGAGGCGTGAGCCAGAGGTTGCGTTCATCATCGGTCAATGATTTCCATAGTTCGGCCACCTGTGCCTCGGTGTCCAAGGGCCTGCTGTCGCGGTAGATGCCGATTTCGTACCACGGCACAAAGACGGCACGCTTGTCACCACGGCCGGCGGCACAGCGATGCCATTCATGGTAGAAGTAATTGCCCGTGCCGTTGGCCGTTGATTCGACCACCACCAGGGTCAGCGGTTCGATGGGTATGGTGCCGCACACCGAGCACATCAGTGCCACGGGCGACCGCTTGGCGCTGTCGGGCCAGTAGGCCATCTCGGAGAGGTGGGCCATTTTGATGTCGCTACCGCGCATGGCGTCCGGCTTTTCGGCGCTGGTGACCACCACATAGCAGTCGCGTCCGGCTATGCGCCGGGTATTGACGCTGCGCTCGTAGGGTAGGAAGCGCAGAGGCTTGTCCTCGTGCCACAAGTCATCGGGATAATGCTCGGCCAATAGGCTGTACATGCCCAGTATGAGCTTGGATGTGTCCTTGACATGTGCCGCTATCAGCGAGTTCCATCCGCGGCGGTGGCATATCTGTATCCATGCCATATATATCTGCACCAAGGTGCTGCCGCCCCATTGGCGTGCCTTGAGCAGAATCATACGCAGCGGACGGCCGGCGCGCCGATCGCCTTCGAGAATAGCGGCGACGCGTCGTTGGGGGCGGTTGAGCACGAAGGGCTCGAGCATTCCGGTGGTCTTGTGGCGTATGGTGACACAGCGTGCGCACCAGTACTCGAAATCGCAGCGACATCGCGCCTCGATCCATGCCTCGGCATTACCCTTGGTGGTGGCTGTGTCCATCTCGCAGGGAACGTATGCGTGGCGGGCGCGTTTGTCTATGGCTCCGGCGGGCGCTACTACGCGCTTGCGCTGGCCGCTGCTGCCGCGACCGGACAGGGGGTCGAAGTCCTCGGCTTGTAGGCGCAACTGACGACGTGTCAGATCCTCGGCCAATATTGCCTTGTAATCGGTGTTTTCCATTATCATATAAAGATTGTGTTTCATCTTTTGACAGCCGTGTAGGTGGGTGCGGCTATGTGTGCATCGGCGCTGACGCCGGCATCGATACCCAGCCATAGCGAAGTAATACGGCGTGCCCCGATGACAACGGTCAAGGGCGTGCGCATGGCTCCGGTGTAGGCGGTGCGACTGACGTATAAGCGCCGTGGCGACAGGTACATGCGCTCGGCTGTAAGGTTGCCGTCTACATCGGCGGCATCGATATTCCATGTCAAGGTGCGCAGGGTGGAGCGGACACCGAAGGGTGTGCGTGCGTTCCAGCGCACATCCGTGTTCCCGGTCGGTGTTGTCGTGTCATCGTAGTCCAGGACTTTTTCCTCGGCAGTGGCTGCCATAGTGCAGCCGGAGCTGCCGAGTGTTGCGATAACGCCGGGATTGTCCATACTGTATCGTGCCCAGCCGTGACGGCTGCTGTAGACATTGATGTCCCGGCTGTCGGCAAAGACGGCCAATTCGCGCCGCCGCGACAGCCAAAGCAACATTGCATCGCCGATGGGTACATCGGTGGTGACGGTCTCGGCACGTGTGCCGCGCAGGATATCTATGTGGCCATGACACAGAACATATACTGCATCATCGCCTGCGCACATGCTCCGCAGTCCGACGGGTACTGAATTGTTGATTAAGGCGGCAGACATGGACTTGGCCTCTACGCCGACGGTGACCATGCGTATGCCGTCACCGCTGCCGCAGTAGAAGCGGCTGCGTCCATAGTCCCAAGCACCGCCCGAACATGGGGCCGCCGTCATGGTGCGTATGTCGGCCGGGAGGGCCATGGCACAGCACGGCGTCAGCGTCCCGGGACGTGTGGCCGCCATCAGCCCGCGTACCACCATGCCCACGGCATCGCCGGCGGCAGTGGAGTCGTCGCCCGGGTCGGGGGCTTTCGGGGGAGTGACGGGCTGCATGGTGCTGTCGACGGCAAAGGCGTAACCGCCAACGCCGGCGGCTTCCGTCGTGGCTGTGTGGCGGTAATGGGTGCCGTCGATGTCGAGGTCTATTTGGATTAGAGTAGCACTTGGATGCGGATATACCAGCAGTGGCGATAGCTGTGTCGGCGCATCCGTGGTGCCACTGCCGCGCCACACCACATCGCGGTGGCCGTCGGCAAAGGACACGCGCACACGGCCGCTCCAAGCTTTGTCGGCAAGAGCGGCGGCGTAAGTCACAGGGCTGTAAGCCCCGGGGCGCACGGCGTGTATGCCTCCCCAGAGTGTTGCTCCGGCGGCTTTGGCACATATCTCGGCCACGAAGCCGCCGGACAGGGTGGCGGCCGGTGCATAGGGTGGGGTGCATATCGTTCCGTCACCTATGTCGAAGGTGCGGCTCCATCGTCCTTGGCTTAAGGGCCGACTGACGGCAGCTATGGCACGTGCACACTCGTCAAATCGGGCCAATGCCTCGGCTATATGTCTGCGCGAGGCCGCCGGGCGTGTTGCGGCCACTCCCGCTGTGCCGCAAATACTGACGCGCACATACCCGATGCCGGGTGTGCGCCCGAAGGATGCGCGTACGTCCACGGCTGACGTGTTTATCGGTGGCATAGGTGTAGTCATTTCGAGTACCATCCGCGCCGCGCGGCGTGCCCACAGTGTGTCGGCGCTGCCGCCGACGGTTACGCGCGGACGAAAACTCCGCAGCGTCAACGTCTTGGAGGCAAGTGTTTTACTGTCATCGCAATCGTAGGATATGGCCGCCGCGAAGGGGTCTGCCGTATCGGCGGCCAGCAGCACGGGCGGAGTCGTGTGCAGGGTGTTGCCCTCGGCATCGAGGATGCGGCATCGGGCAAGGCATGGTGCTATGGATGCGCCGGCGGCTTGGGCGCTGTCGAGGACATCGCTGTAGGCACGTCCGATATCTCCGGCCAGGGCCTTGCGGTCTGCGGCAGCCAATGGCATCCCCGAGGTATACTCCCGGGACAGCACGCGCATGGGCAGGGTTACGGAGATGTCCCCGGCGCTCTCGGCGGTGACCGAGATGGCGGGCCATGCGCTGCTGTCGGCACGCGCCATTTCCCAGTCGCTGTCGGCGTATTGTGCAACGTATGCCCCGGAGGCGGACATCACCGTGAGGCTGTCGCCGCCATCATCGAAGACGGCGCACAGCGGCGTCCCGGCGGTGTTGCCAATGGGAGTGACTGCCGCTGTATCGGCATCCGGATTGACGGTGGCCACGGCAATCTCGGTGTCGCGGTGCAGTGCCATACGCTTGCCTGTGGCTGTATCCACGCAGGCCAATGGACGCCATCCGCCGGAAAGTATGGTGCGAGGAACGCCGGTGGGGCACAGAATTTCGCCGGTGGTGTCGGCAGGGCACAGGTTGTGGCATTGGACGACTTGCAAGGCTTGAGCCTTGCCTTTGTTTTTTGGATTTTCGATAAGCATAGTCATGGTATGTAAGATTTTGGTATGGTGTGTTTTTCGATATGGTCGTATGCACCGGGGCGCGTGGTGTCAGATGACACGCCATAGTTGATGTCGGCCGGAGCCGGCTCGGTGGTTTCACGTGTTTGATGCAGCAAAGTTACGCCGCATTTGTCCTGTCGGTACTGCCGATGACGAACATGTTGCGCCAATCATCGGTATAGTCCGCTGCCGCGTCCATCCCCTTTGCTCGGCGGGCTCGGGTAGAGGGTGCGTCAAAACACATTGCACCATTACATAAATACTCTATATACTCTTATGACACTACCTGATTTGGTTATGAATGCTTTTATATCCTTCTCCTCCGATAAAAACAACGGGACGCACCCGCCGTGCGGATGCGTCCCGGTTAAAGGGTGTTTTTTTCGTTGTCTGCCTTAGGCTTATTTCTTGGCAGCGGCGATAGAAGCTTTGCGGAATTCCTTCATGGCTTTCTCGATTTCGAGGGAAGCCTTGCGTGCGCGTGCGCCGGCAGCCTTGTTTCCTTGTTCAGCCTGAAGACCTGCGTCTTTTGAAAATACAGCGTAAGCAGCTGCTACTTTTTCGATGATTTCTTTCATTGTAATGATGTTTTGAGGGTTAGGAATATCATTTTTACGCTGCAAATATACAACAATTCCCACAATATCAAATAATTTTACGCCAAAAAGCCCTATTTTTAACCCTTTATCCCGTTTTTTTGCCCTTTTTCGTCCACTTATAAAGCCTTTACGTCACCTCCCATACCCTGCCTAACTACAATGCCCTCGGGTTTGTAGAGGAAGGCGCGATGTGGAACGATGAATGGGACACAGGCCGTACCGAATAAGCACCCCGGACATTAATTGCTGATAATCACGAGCGAATTTGATGCTATTCGGCGAAAAAGGTGTATCTTTGCATTTAATATGCCAAGGCATCTGCTCATAGTCAATCCAATATCGGGAACACAAAGCAAACACGGACTTCCCGAGCGCATCAGTGCGCGTCTGGCCGAGGCCGGTATTGATGTGGATACCTACGTCACCACGGGCCCGGGCGATGCGACACGTCGTGTGCGTCAGGCCGTCGATGCGGGCGAGTATGATGCGGTGCTGGCTTGCGGCGGCGACGGTACGGTCAACGAGGTGGCACGCGCCATGTGCCACGCGCCTATACCTATGGGTATAATCCCGGCGGGCAGCGGCAATGGTTTGGCACGACATATCGTTATCCCCGTGGATCCGGTGCTGGCTTTGGATGCCGTCATCGCCGGGCAGGTGTGCGAGTGTGATTACGCCACTGTCAACGGTCGCCCCTTTTTCTGCACCTGCGGCATGGGTTTTGATGCCGCCGTATCGGATCGCTTTGCGGCTTCGGGCAAGCGCGGGCGCATGTCTTATGTGCGCAGCACCATTGTCGAGTTTGCACATTATAAGCCCGAGCACTACGTCCTTGAAACTCCGGAGGCGACGTTGCACCGCGATGCCTTTCTGGTGGCTATATGCAACGCCTCGCAGTATGGCAATAACGCCTTCATCGCGCCGCAGGCCTCGATTACGGACGGGCTGTTGGATGTGGTAATCATACACAAGGCTGACGCGCTGCGTACCATGATGTTGGGGTTGGACATGATGACTGGGCTGCTGAGGAACAATCGTCTGGTGGAGACTTTGCGTGTGCCGCGTCTGTCCATCATACGTGACCCCGGTCCGGCGCACCTCGACGGCGAGCCGACAGGCGACTTGGGCACGCGCCTGGACGTGCAATGCGTCCACGGCGGATTGCGGCTTTTTGTCGAAAAAGACAAGGCTCCTTTTCGCCCGATAGTCAGCCCTTTGGAATACTACCTCGGTAGTATGGCCATCTCACTACACATAAAATAAGATATCACACATAAACATTAATATAAGAATGGCACAGAAAAAAATGAAAGCGTCCCCCAAAGGGTCAATCTCGCCTGAAAAATACATACGACTTCGGGCGCGCGAACTGCCTATATACAAATGCTATATGCCGCAGGAAGTTTCCAATCATGGCATGAGCGAAGTCATAGTGTCTCGTAAAAGGCCGAACGGAAATATTCTTTTCGGCGTATACCTGATTGATACCTATTGTTTGGGTGTCAAAGACGTGATGTATCACTATGATTATGACGTTGAGGACTTTGAAGAATTGGTCGAGAAGGTGTCGGCGCCTTTTGAGGGCTTTGTCGAGTGTCCTTACAGCGATGCGCACAATCTGATATATTCGGCTATCGAATTTGCCGACGATGCCGGTCTAAATCCCGCTCGGGACTTCGATGAAGTAGGAGAGTATATCCTCGAGGAAGATACGGATGACATACCGCTAAAGCATTATCCCATGGGTTATAACGGCAAGTATCTGCTCATCGAAGGGCCGACACATACCGAGCGTAAGTATGTCAAGATGCTCAAAGAGCGCTTGGGTGACAACTTTGATTACATTGTTGGCATAGGCCCGAGCGTAGACGAGTATGATGATATAGATGACTATGAATATGCCGACGATGACGAATCGTATGACGATGACTCGGACGAATCATCTGACGAAGTATTAGACGAAATGGAAGCATTTGATCGAATCTTCGGCGGTGATGACCTTTTTGAAAAGATGCTTGAAGCATCCGAAAGGGTGCGCAAGAGCAATCTCGAAAATAATCACGACAACGATCAAGGAGAAGCGAAATAATACGGTCGAATGCCACCAAAACAACCCCTACGGTAACGTCTAAAGCCTTAAATACAAAATTTCACATAAAAATAATATCCTAATCATCCAATTACGGAAAAAAATGTGTAATTTTGTGGCGCTAAAAGCGGAGGGGCCGCTCAAAGGTCGCCGCATTTGGTCCCAATAGGGCGGCGAGACTCTTCTCGGCCACACAATCTTTGAAAGAATATACACAAACAACATATACGATTAATTTCAAAACAACAAACCACTATGACTAAGATTGGTATCAATGGCTTTGGACGCATCGGTCGCTTTGTCTTCCGCGCTTCCACCAAACGTAACGACATCGAAGTAGTCGCCATCAACGACCTCCTCCCCGTTGACTACATGGCTTACATGCTCAAGTATGACACAATGCACGGCGCTTTCGAAGGCTCCGTAGACTTCGACCTCGAAAAATCCCTCCTTATCGTCAATGGTAAAGCCATCCGCGTTACCGCATGCCGTGACCCCAAAGAAATCAACTGGGGCGCAGTCGGCGCAGAGTACGTCGTAGAATCCACCGGTCTGTTCCTGACCAAGGAAAAAGCTCAGGGCCACATCGAAGCCGGCGCCAAGTACGTTGTGATGTCCGCTCCCTCCAAGGACGACACCCCTATGTTTGTATGCGGCGTAAACGCTGACACCTACAAGAAAGGCACACAGTTTGTATCCAATGCTTCTTGCACCACCAACTGCCTTGCCCCCATCGCCAAGGTCCTCAACGACAAATTCGGCATTGTTACCGGCTTGATGACCACGGTACACTCCACCACCGCAACACAGAAGACCGTCGACGGTCCCTCGATGAAGGACTGGCGCGGAGGTCGTGCCGCTTCCGGCAACATCATCCCCTCCAGCACAGGCGCCGCCAAGGCTGTAGGCAAAGTTATCCCCGAACTCAACGGCAAACTCACCGGCATCTCCATGCGTGTCCCCACTCTTGACGTGTCTGTAGTTGACCTTACCGTCAACCTCGCCAAGCCCGCCACCAAAGAGGATATCTGCAAAGCTATGAAGGAAGCTTCCGAAGGCGAACTCAAAGGCGTACTCGGTTACACCGAAGACTCCGTTGTCAGCTCCGACTTCCTCGGTGACACTCGCACTTCCATCTTCGATGCCAATGCCGGCGTATACCTCACCGACACCTTCGTAAAGGTTGTTTCGTGGTACGACAACGAGATTGGCTACTCCAACAAGGTGCTTGACCTTATCGCCAATATGGTTAAGATCAACGGCTAATAAGCCCGAACGTCATACAACCTAAGACGGGGCGACGAAGCGCTGCTTCGCCGCCCTCGTCTTCTTTGCAATCGGTGAAATCGGCTCAAACACAGCTAATTTGGCCATTTGACGGCTCACTTTGAGCCGCAATCCCACATATTTTCGCTCACTTTGAGCCGTAAAACCCAAAAACAGCTATGACTCAAGAAGTAGAAATGCTCCAATATCTGCACTATCATCCGGAAAGTTTAAGGGCTGAAATAAAAACCGGTATGAGCCGTGATGTGAACACCCGTATATTTCCCCGATTTTATGTAACTTTGCAATAAACAACTCAGAGTAATGGAACATGGGAGATTTAACCACAAGCATCTTGGCCGTTTTTTGGAGTCTTTCTCTATAAAGTGGCTTATGATTGTGGTTGCCATTTATGTGGGTATGGACTATGCGCAGGCCATGCCACAGAATATAGACAAGCTTATAGAAATATATGAAACCAAGGGTTGTCGTGTAGATGATGCCAATAAGATATTTGATTTCCTAAACAAGGAGGGAATAACCGATTCGAAGATTGTGTTTGCCGAGAATACTCCTAAAGATTCTCTGCGGCAACAATTATGGTATTGGGTGGCTGAATGGTACAATGATGTGCAGGATTATCCCACGGCTAAGAAGTATGCCTTGAAGGCTCTCCCATTGTTCAAATATCCCAATATGGGCAGGTCCGATTGCCTGAATTTGCTGGGTATTATCCATGTAAGGCTTGGCGAGTTTGCTCCCGCTGCGTCTTATGCCAAGCAGTGCGTTGACATCGATATGAAGCTCGGAGACCCTGATAGAATTTCTTCAGGGCTGAACACTCTTGCGGGTACATATATGGCCGCTAATCAAGTCAAGGAGGCCGAGAAGTTTATTCTTCAAGGACTTGAATATGCCGACAAGGCCAATAATACATCTCGCAAAGCCATACTTTTGGGAATGGCTTCGGAGGTATATCACAAACTCGGAAAAAACAAAAAGTCGCTTGACTATGCTCGTGATGCGTATGAGCTTGATTCAATCAACGGACGCAAGCCCAAAATGGCGATGCGTCTTTCTCAGATGGCATCGGCTTTGGCCGGACTTCAACGATATGATGAAGCCGAAGCTGCCTATCTGCGTGCAATTGCCATGCTGAAAGAAGTGGGCAATATTCATTCCGTCGGAATTGATCTCAACCAATTGGGATTTGTTTATATCGAGCAAAATAGGACTCGTGAGGCCATAGACTGCTTCAAGGAGGCTTCCGGTATTTTCTCCAAGATGGGCGATCTATATAATGATGTGTGTTCGCACAAAGGATTGTACGAAAGCTACTGGTCTTTGAGTCCCGATTCGGCCAAAATCGCGCTCAATCATTACAACGCATTAAAGGACTCATTGTATCATCAAGCATCTGCCGAAGCTTTGGCCAGATATTATGCCGAATTCGGGCGGGACATGTTGCAAGATGAGATACGACAGACCAATAAAGCGAGGATGCGTGATATAATTATAGGGATAATCATATTTATAGTCATTGCAACCATCGCCGTCTTCGTTATACGTGCAAGATATTTGCGCTATCGTCTTCGGGTACTCAGATACATAAAAAAAGTGGGGGAACTCGAGCGAAAATGTGATGAGGCAGAGAAAAATCTTGCCGATAGCCGGCCGGACAACTCTTGTGAGGAAAAAGCTTCTGAAATAGATGATGACGAAGGTCGGGCATTTCTCGCGCAGTTGTTCGAAGTGGTTGATACGGCCCTTGACAACAAAGATTATGGCGTTGCAAAAATCGCCTCCATGATGAATATGACCGAAAGGACTTTCAGGCGACGCCTAAAAGAGGTCACGGACCAGTCTCCCAAGATATTTATTTCGGCAATTCAGATGGAACGGTGCGCCAAGCTGCTGCTCGAAAATCCGACCAAATCCATCGGAGAGATTGCCTATCTCTGCGGTTTTGAGGAGGCAAGCTGTTTTTCCCATGCATTCAAAAGGGTCTACGGATGTTCGCCGACCGCCTATAGGGAGCAGAATAAATAGCAGTCGAAATATATTAACTTTCAAATCCTTTCGGTCTTAGGTCGAAGGGATTCTTTTTTTTGTCCGATTTCTTAATGTCTTTGTCTGATCCCGTCATGCTTTTGTCTGATATTTACACATCCCGAAGGGGCGCATGCGACTATATTTGGACTTTTTAACAAGCGACTATATTTGGTTTTTATAAAATTAGATAAAATGGCAAATCATTTTACCTTAGAAGACGTGCAGGCAGCCGTCGAAGACGCTATTACCGGCGGCGAATACAGCATCCCGAAGATTGCCGCCTCCCTTCATACGAGCGAGCGAACCTTCTACAGGCGCGTGAAAGAGCTGACAGGGGTAACACCCAAGGCGGTCATCTCGGACATTCAGATGAACCGGTGTGCCAGGCTGCTGTTGGAACATCCCGACAAGCCACTCGGCAAAATCGCCTTAATGTGCGGTTTCGAGGAGGCGAGCGGTCTGTCCCATGCTTTCCATAGGGCATTCGGATGTTATCCGACCGTCTACCGGAAAAACGGGGGAGTAGACATTTTGCAAAAGTAGAAAAACGTTAAATAACCTGTCTTTATCAGCTTTTGTCTGATTTATACTAATTTGTCTGATATATACAAGCGATTGGCAGATTTTTACATGTGCTTTTGTCGGTTTCGGGGTTAATTTTGCTGTGTGAGGAGATGCTGTCTCTTTTTGAATGAACGAAACGCATATCATGTCATGAAACACCGAACCCTAAGAATGACCACTCTTTTTGCGATTGCCCTTGTTTTGGGTTTTCCAAACAGCTATGGCGAATCCGAGATTTCATGGATGGGAGGGACGGTATATGATTTCGGCAAGATAAAAGAAGCTGACGGAGCCGCGACCCACAGGTTTGTTTTCAGAAATACCGGAGGCGAACCGTTTGTCGTTCTTGGGGCCGTCGGGCGATGCGGATGCACAACAGCCACGTATTCCGATGCTGAAGTTGCACCGGGGGATACGGCCTCGGTGGTTGTGAGATTTGATCCCGCAAAACGCTCGGGAGCGTTCAAGCAAAGAGTGACAGTCCTCCTAAGCGGCCCTTCCGGGCATAATTCACTCTTTGTAAAAGGTGAAGTGGAAGCGGCAAAAAACGATTCACAGTAATACAACGATTCACAGCAATACAACGATTCAAAATAATACATTATTATAAACTAAAAATTTCAACCAATGAGAAAAGCAGTTTTACTATCCATCATGGTGTTAGCCGGGGTTATCGGAATCCGGGCTCAGCGCACTTGGGTGGAGCCCTCACCATCAGCTTATGCCAGTCATGCTGTGGTATATGCCGCGTTTGTAGACAAGCAAGGCAAACCCGTTGAAGTCCGTGACTGCATGGTCGGCGCATTCATAGATGACCAATGCCGGGCTATTGCCACGAAGAGCACAGTGCAAGGCGTCAATTCCACAAGTGTCGTCTATACCTTCCGCATCGGCGTGAAGGATGAAGATGCCGGCAAGACGGTGAAGTTCTACCTCAAGCAATCCAATGCTCAAATAGATTTCGAGCTTGCCGAGACGCTCACCGTCAGCGGTGGCGATGAGACCATCGGCGGCACACCGTCAAATCCTTTCAATCTCACTTTCGTTCCTGTCACCGGACTTGATATTAATAATGAGTCCTTAACCGTACAGGTAGGTGAAGAGGTAACGCAATACCTCAGACATATGGTTTCTCCCTCTCCACAGGATGCAACCTTCAAGAAAGAAGCCCTCATTTTTTATACCAGCCAGGATGAAACGGCATTAGCCACGCATGACGATGGTACCATCACCGCCGAACAAACCGGGTCCGGAGTCGTTAACATACGTTATGAAGGTATTAATTCCGTCTCCAACGAAATAACAGTCATTGTAGTTGATCCCGTACCTACCGCAGACAAATACGTGATTGCCAGCAATCCTTTGACAATTGAGCTTGCAGATTATGAACTCGCTAAGGTAAATATTCTTAGCCGGCTTAACGACAATGTAACCACCACCCTAAAGAATCCGGTTTTCCCCGACCAATTCTACATGGTCGAAGGACCGAATGTCGCCAAAAAGATACTTACATTCTCCTACAATGCAGATACAAACAAAGCCACTGAAGTCCTGGCTAACGAATACGGATCGACCCGAGTGGAGTGGACTTATCGTATAGACGCAGCCGGTTTCAACAGCGACGGATCCTTCAATCCACGAAAAGAGTACTCAGTCACTTTCGGATTTGATGTAAACATCGCCCGGGGTCTCACCTCAATCAGTCTCCCGCAGATGGTTGAGATAGGCGTCGGTGACGCGAATCCGACGATTAAGATTGAAACAGTTCCCGAGAATTTCCTTCTTGACGAATCTGCCATCAAGTGGGGCATTGAGACGAACGCCTTCACAATAGGCGAGCGTATAGCAGGTACTAATGAATGGAAGATCAATGTTCTGGGGCTTGCCCAGGGCGTAGTCCTCAACGTGTACTATAACCAGTTGAAAGCCAGTACAGGGGTGTCGATACAACAGCGCGTCAATATTGACGAAGGATGGCACTGGTTTACGCTCTTTGCCGGACAAGGCGACATTACTCTGGAGGAAGGCATAAGTATAGGTTTTGGTGAAGCACAGGAAATCCGTTCTCAGACCCAACTCTTATACAACGACCCGAACTACGGATTCTTCGGCGAGCTGAAAGGCATGAGCTGGCTCGATACATACAAGATCAATGTCAAAACAGGAAAGACAATCAATTATCTTATCGGCGGCATAGACAATTATAGGCAAGATGAGGTCACTAAATACTATGGCCCCGGCTGGAATTGGAGTGGCTTCCCCTATTGCTTCAATCATAGTGTAAGTCAGATATTTGCTAATTCCGAACTTGCTGATGGGACACGAATAGTTTCCAAGAACGACGGATTCACCGAGCTAAATTCCGGCAAATGGGCAGGTACACTCGAAACCATAAAAGCCGGAGAAGGATATCTCGTCTACTACCCCGGTAGCAGTAACGTTAATGTAATCTTGCCTGCAGAAGGTTTATTGAAGAGAGTCAACAACGTTCCGTCAATAAAGCGTGCACCGGCACAAAACATATGGAACTATGACGCCTCACGCTTTGCCGACAATATGACTATCATCGCACGGAGCGATGAGGAACTTGATGCCGACCGTTATTCGATCGGAGCGTTTGTCGCCGGCGAATGCCGCGGCGAAGGCAAAATTATTGATGGTCGAATCTTCATCACAGTTCATGGAGAGAACGGCGAGAAAGTAAACTTCAAACTCCATGACAACCTCACCGGTGAATACCGCGACCTTGCCGAGCGTGTTGATTTCGCAGACATGCGTGGCACATTCAAATCGCCGATGCATTTCGATACAGACGGTAGCGCACAGGGCATTCAGGATGTAATATCCGATAGCGAAATAGATCCGGAAGCCGAAATCTATACAATTTCAGGTCAGCGCGTAAATTCGCAGAACCTTGCCAAGGGCATATATATTGTCCGCACCAAGACAGCAACTCGCAAGCTGATTAAGAAATAATCTAAGCAACAAGCCATCTCCTTGCCTCCCTATAGCGGGAGGCAAGGAGGCGGCATTTTCTAATTGACCAACCTTATCTAACATTATCCTCATCTAACATTATCACGCAATGATACCGAACACGCCAAGGCGTAGAATAAGTATGCTGAAACGATTGACAGCAGCCATAGTCATGGCTTGTTCAATAGGCATTGTGTCTGTATCGGCACAGGATATCTCTCAGATAGCAAAAAATGACCCTTTGCTCATTACCGGATCGATAGGCACTAACAATACCTATTTTCATAGTTCGGCAGGGAACAACTATATGTCTCCTCTCAGCAACTCTGTATTTGCCAATCTAAATATAAACGTATACGGATTCTCGTTGCCTTTCTCCATATATTTTTCCAACGACAATCTGAATTTTAACTATCCCCAATTTTCGTTCAATCTGAGTCCGAGCTATAAGAACTTTACGGCTCATTTCGGCCAGTCATCAATGCCTTTTTCCAACTACATTCTCAATATGTCGTTCAACGGAGTGGGCCTTGAATACAAGGGGCCGAAATTCCGAGCGTCGGCGTTCTATGGAGTGTTGCGCCGCGCCGTCAATGATGACCCCGAGAGTCCGAATCCTCGACGTGCCCAGTACAAAAGATATGGCTGGGGCTTTTCGGCCGGATACGGCAAGAACGGAAACAGCATCGATATATATTTCCTTCGCGCGTATGACTCCGAAGGGTCTATAGATGAATACTGGAGACAATATTACCGTCCGCAGGAAAACCTTGTAGTAGGGTTAAAGGGTCAGGTAAGCCTCTGGAATAGAGTGTCGCTTTCCGCCAATATGGCCACCTCGGCGTTTACCGCCGACACCGAATCACAAAAAGTGACGACAGGAGAGGCTACCCGTTTTGACAAAATCTTTGAACCTCGGTATACTTCGAGGGTGCGATTTGCAGGCGATGCAGCCCTAAACTTCTCTTTCCCGTGGATGAACGCCTCTGTTTTCTATAAAATCATCCAGCCCGATTATGTCTCTTTGGGTCAATATTGTCCTAAATAAATTTAGGCGACAGCGTAACG
>ULVA01011507.1_pt1 | contig 30304 bp, 32 predicted proteins | sample 1958811 | NCBI WGS metagenome assembly ULVA01 (sample SAMEA4835768, study PRJEB28245) | human gut metagenome | biome: gut microbiome; material: fecal sample | place: Denmark | collected 2008
TAAGGTTGCAGACCTCGATAATTGCCTTTCTTGTCTGCTTTCTGATGCCCATAAGCTGCTCGATTTGCTTACTATTTTGGGGCGGATCGAACTGAAGTCTCGCATCAACGGCAATATACCGTCGAGCCAAAGCTCTCAAACCGGGTTCAGGAATATACTCTTCGAAAGTATATTCTCCAGAGTCACAGATGGTTTTAATACCAGCTGTATTAAGTTCAACGATGGCGGCATCGCAGATGGGCTTAATCTGCTCTTTAAAGAACATATCGGTCCAACCGCAATCCGACATAATCTCATCAACAATCATATTATACACCTCCTCTCTTACGAATTTCTTCGTTTATTTCAGCCAAGCACGGAATATCCGGAATGGTATCGTGTGCCTTACTTACAAACAAGTCCCACGGAATATACTGCTCGATCTTCGCTTTCGCATCAGCGACCAAACCGTCGTAATATTCCATGTCCAAATATTCGAGAAAGTCTTTTTCCAAAGCTTCTTCGAATTCCATGAAGTGTAAGCCTTTTGTTCCACTCATGCTTACTTGCTTTCCATCATCTCTTAAACATTTCATTTCCTTTCCATATTGCTGCTTAACGCAAACAACATTGACATTTCTACCACAGAACATATCACCAATATAGATGACACCTTTCTGGACAGATTTTGTAATCATGTAATCACTCGGAACAATATCGCCGCCAAGAAGAGTCTTGAAGACATAAGGATTCTGGAATGTCAGACCTCTACTTTCCCACTGTCCTGTTGCTGCATTATATGCCAAATATTCGGCTTTGTTGAACAAACAGAACACTGTATAGAACTCCTCAATCGTAAACCGATATCCATACTTCTTACCGAAATCGACAACTTCCTGATTCAATTCTTCTGTAAAATTAGGAATCTTTATCGAATCTGTCTTGATATGGACAGGATTTATACCTTCTTTGACGAGTTGGTCTTCGAGATTGATCATCATCAATTCGCCACGCTTAGCGACAATATTGTCAACATTACGAGGATCTTTGAACCGATTCGGAAACTTTGCGGAAGTGAGTCCGTAAACAGCATTTATTGGAACCTTCAGACTCTTCGCAAGTTTCTTGAAAGACATGCCGTTCTTTTGCATATAATCCCAGAGTCTGCCTTCAAAGCACGTCTTCAAATATTCCTCATTCTTATTCTTTGAGGCTTTGCGAGAATCGACGAGTTCCTTAAATCTTGCCGTATACTTGGGACCAAATATGTTCAATTCGCATGCTGATGTTGGATGCATCGATTCCACGTCATTAACACCGACCATGTAATGAGCGCCGCACATCGCATTGACATATCCGCCTTCTCCGATTTCTCGACCATGATAGTTCGATACGCACTTTCCATTGACTTCCTTGTAAGAATATCCCGGAAACATTTCGTCAAGATGAGTATATATGAATTGTTCCTGAGGATGCATATCATCGCCGAAGATCAACTGCGCTGTCAGATCGTTTGTCGAATCGTTAACTGAGAGTCCTGTCAGATATGCAAGAAGCTTACGAGCCTCCCAGTCGTCTTGGTTGTATTCGAATACTTCCTCAGATGCTTTAACATCGTTCATACAATATCCTCCTACTTCTTCCCAAGCAGATTCTGGGAGATCTTGGTTCCAGTTGTGCGGGCATTCTTGATGGTGAATTCCAAGCTGGACTTCCCACTTTTTCAAAGATTGTTTGTTTGAACAAAAATCTCTTATGTCAGAATAAGAAAGCTTCGCTGCCTCCTTACAAACCTTCCTCTTGTCCTGAATAAGCGACTTTGAAACCTGATATAACTCTCTCGGAGATGCTCCCTGCAGAATACGATACATAATTTCATTATCGTATTCTTTGTTATTAAAACCTATTAAATTATACTTTTTCAATAAGTTTTGAATGCTTTCAATTGTCGGAAAGAACTCAATGTTTCCATCCGGATTACCTTGAATTTTCCATCCAATACAGTTGAAATTTGGGAACACTTCGAAGTCAAAGAACACTATCGGTTTCTCAACGCTACCGTTCACGAGAGGCATATGCTTGACGACTTCAGGAAGAGTTCTTGAATGGTTTGTTGACTTGGATGCATATGCGAGAAGATCCTCATAATATCCGGACATATCATAGACCATTCCTTTAGCTTTGCAACCTTTCAGAATATAGTCTATGAATTCTATCGTGACTTTATGAGAACCGAACTCTCCTCGCAATCCTTTACGAATGATGTTTTCAAGATGTCTTGCATCTTTTATCTCGTCAACCTTAACATCCTCTTTCTTCTCTTTCAAAGGTATTCCACTCGAAATATGAGCTATAGGAAAATTGTTTCCGAGAGAGAACTTTCTTCTCAAAGACATTTTTCCAGAGAATACCTTCACTTCCACATTATCGTCAATCAGTGTTGTCAGTAATGTCGGATCTCCTTCGTAGATATAGTGCAGATGAACTCCCTCGCCAGATTTCGAGAATTCTCCATATGTCGGAGGCAGTCCGAGTTTACGAATCTTCTCGAAACAAACTTGCTTGTCTTTTCCGCCGCTCGGTCCTCTACAATCGAAGTCAATCACAATATGATTCAATGGAGGTCTGACATAATGAAGCTCTGTAGATATGATGTTCGACAGCGTTGTCGATACTCTATCCCAGCTCATCATTGGCGTTCCATCCTCTTTTGCATACTGTGCCGGACATTCAGCACATAGAATCGCCAGAGAGGTGTCAAATTTGGCTGTGAAGGCGAGGAAATCACTTGAGGGTTCATCTGGTCCAGTCTGAGTTTCCGCCTCGTAGAGCGAGAATATGGGCTTCCTGAAGGGTTTCTTTTTCCAGACATAATCTACGAATCGGACATCCTTATATCCGTTCTCAGATACTTCTTCGATAGTTGTATCCCAAAAGAATTTCAACTGTCTCTCGAAGAGAGATTTGGATATGGCTTTAATGGCGTTACCATCGCAGTATGCCCGATATAAAGAATACTCACTGGAAAGAAGACATTCTCCAGATCTACCCCATTCAATATCTCTATTCCGCTCCACCCAATAGCCAAGCTGATTACCAGACCTAACAATCCTTGAAGATCGATAACCATTATAGGCTCTTGGTCCAAGTTCTTTATACACATCGATAAATCGTTTTGCAATACCTCCAAGCTCATGAAGCGCTCCGGAATATAGTTCATTGTACTTATCTATGGGAATAAGTTTACCAGTCGGAACGGGGTCGAGACACCTTCTCAAAAGACCAGACATTGAGTCGGTAAGTTTTAAGGCATAGTTTGATGCTATAAATAATAAAGTATTCAATCGCAAATAATATGTTCTTGCATACTTATCGTTTATACAGATTGGTTCGTGAGAAATAATGTTGTTCAAGGTGACATTCGTCTCAATTTTCGAAAGGTCTCCATCATGCTGAATAGCCACAAGAGGTCCTTTCTTAAACTGAGCTGTTGCAAATGTTCCATTCGAACTGGCAAGTTCTTCTGCCTTAAAAGAACTACCATAAGGTCCCATTACCTTCTCCAAAATATTGAGGAAAGTGGACTTACCACTACCGGGTTCGCCTTCCAGATATATGAACTTGTCGATCTTACATCCATCGCCAGACAATGCCGCTCCAGCGAGCCACTCAAGCATTGTTCTATCCTCTGGAGAATATAAGACAGACATGAGTCCATCATAATTCGGACACGATTCGGCACAAGAAGAATATGGCATGGTCGTGGTCGCATAGTCTTCTCGTTTCGGAATATCTCCTTCCCACAATACTTTTTGGTTAAACAAAACAGCTTTACTTGCTTCGCACGCTTTACACAAGGCGTCAATCTTAGCAGGAACCTTACTACTAAGATGTCTTGGATCAAGAACCACAATGCTCTGAGACGGAAACTTTTCTCGTTCTTCTTCCGCCGCCTCGTACAATAATTTGCGGGCGAACTCGTAGAAGTTCTCTCTGCCTTCCCAGAATCCTGTTTCAGCATTGAAAAATGCTACGAATTCCCCGCCTTGAATAACAACGTCTCGGAGTTTGCCAACGTTAAAATCTATCGAAAGTTGATAGACTTCTCCATTGACAGACTTGTTTCCTACCTGACGTTTTTCGATACGCACGAAGTCCGGGCAAGTCAATATAACCGGGTACTCTGTGCATCACGCTGTACCCGGTAGCAAAGATACGTCACAGGAACCCCATCGATCATCCTCGGAGCGAACGAGATACGGAGTTGTCCATTTCCGGTTGCATCAATTTGGAAGAAGAAATACTCTCCCATTTCGGTTTCCTCCAATCCGAGATAGTAATACCAGTCATTGACCGTCATAGTGTCCATTGAAGAAACGAGTTTTGCATTGAAGTCATTCATCGCCTGCTTTACTTTGAAGACGCTTGACTGAAATCTCCGACCAGACAGTCCATCTACCATCTCGATGATTTTGTCTTCATTGCTCGACTCCACGACTTGCGATTCGGTCTCCTTCTTCTCAGTCGCTTTGTCTGTTACCTTATCGACAAGTTCATCGACTTTAGACCCACCGACAACACTTGCGGACGATGCAATGCCAGACAAACGAGATATAGTGTCGTATGCCTCAGACATCTTACCGATAGAAATGCGATATCCAGCAATAAGCGAGAAGATAACGCCAGCGATACAAATAATCATCGGAAGAGTCTTGAGCACGCCAGCCCAGAACCCTTTCCAATTCTTATGTTTGAAATTTGCAACTGCGTCTCTCACGCCTTTGACAAACAGAAATGATGCTGGAATCGTTCCAACGGAAGAGGTAATCCCAGAGACCAAATAGAATCTCTGGGACCGAAATAACCTCTTCAGGAATTCGATAGTATGTGTCATACCTCACCCTCCACGATAGGACGAATATACTTCTGCTTGGCATGGTCGAAGTATGAGAGATTGTGCATGCCTACGAAATAAATCCGATAGTCCTTCAGATTACCTGTCAGGCTTGCCCACAGCTGATCGTGCTCGGTTACTTCGTTACCCCATCCGTCGACCATAATCCAGTTCATCTCTTCGGGATGATTCCATCCGACTTCGCCACCCCAATCTGTCTGATCGAGATACAGCTGTCTCATGACATCATTCCAAGAGATGCGCTCACCGAGATTGATTCTGCGCTTGAGACCGTTCATGATGTTGGTGAACACTTCGTAGGAGTGATATCCACTCCAGTCCTGATAACACGGAAGATCTTCGACCCTGATGGAGAATACATCTCTTGCGAGATTCAGTTTCTCGGTATCATTCTCAGAAGCTTCTTGACTCTTCATGCCAGCCATGCCGATAACCGAGCCAGCGTTGAGTGCTGTGGCAAGAGCCTTAGCCAGTGCGGAAATGCGACCAGCAGAGATAATATAGCTTACGATCTGGAGTGCGGTACCGGCAACGAACATGCCGATGCTTACGATGTTCTGAATAAGCTTTCTTCTCTTCTCCTGCTTTGTGTCGGGCGGAATTGCACCCTGACGTTTACGCCAAATAAACGCAGTCACGAAACCAGCAATACTCAGAGCCGTACCAGCCACGAGAGCAATAAGAGGCGAATGAAGCTTGCAGAAACTCAGAACGTTACGGAAATCAGTCCTCATGGACTGGAAAAACAGTTTGAACCCTTTGACAACTTTCTCCGCAATAGCGGGAACTTTTACCGTGATATTCATAAATATCCTCCTTACAACGATACTTGTTCTGTCATTTGCAGAACATACATGTTGCTTGCGAAATCCATAACAACAGCGCATCCAGCGAGACTTGTCCATCCAGCCATATAATCCTCGGCAACCGCAGGGAGATTCGAATAGGTATACATCTCTCCAATGGACACGGTTCCCTGACTATCCGGATTGCTTATACGAGCCTGCATCTTCGCCAAAATACCCTCGAGCGTTCTTCTATCTCTCGCGCAAATTTGTCTGACTCCATATGCATTTGCATGATTCTGGAAAGCTATTGTGCCGTAAGAATATGCAGGATAGTTGGAAGTCGGAAAGGCTCTACCCGGCTGGAATGGTGCCTGTCTTGCCGACGGCGGAGCGGAGTCTTTGTATAGAACCTTTGACACACCAGATTGAAACGTGTTAGCTCCGGTAGATGCCATGCCATATACCATATCTTTGAAACACGGAAGAATAACATTCTTCCAAATGTTCATAAAGAATTTCTTTATGGCTAACCAGATTTTACTTTCTGCCGCTTTCGTCTCAACCTTTTCTTCGATTTTCTGCTCAGCATCCACTATTCATAACCCCCATTTTCTCGAACGCCACATATTGTGTGCAAACAAGATATTTGACAAGCGTCTTGAGAGAAATGAGAAGACCGATGCATATCCCAACACACAGAGTCTTCATCGTGGACACATGGTCGAGAATCCAATTATGGAAATCACGCCTCCATGTCCGCAGACAATCTCCAAAGCCTTCGAAGAAAATCCTCGCTTTCCCGAAGAATTCCTTCAGCTTTTCTACCAGTTTTTTCATGAAAAATGCCCTCCTATATTTTGAATTTTAAAGGTTCGTTAAATAAAGGGGAACCCGAAGGTTCCCCATATGGAGATTTAGCTAAATAGCCATCGGCTTGATAAAACCGAAACATCTGGATACGATTGGCGCGAACTTCTCATACTGGAATATGCATCCGCACAAGAACAGATTGAAGCCAAGTCCGATGACAAGACTCGTAACTTTGAGGACGAAATCCCAGTTAACTTTCTTTTTCTTCTTGTCGGAAATAATGCGATCATACAGATGCAATTCTTCGAACTTCTTAAGAATATCGTACGACTCGCCAGCATCCTCATTACCTTCGAGGATATTGCGAGCATGCTTTTTGTACCATGCGACGAAGTAATCTACTTTCATTTGGAAGCCTCCTATATTTTGAATTTTAAAGGTTCGTTAAATAAAGGGGAACCCGAAGGTTCCCCATATGGAGATTTAGCTATTGCAGCTTGCCTGCTTCGCGAGATCGTCAATTTCACTGTAATGCGCTTCGTATTCCGCGACATGGACATAATCCTTAGGATCCATCGGAGGATTCTTCTTCTCGTATGCCCAGTTGACGAATTTAACAAACATTTTCCGAACAATAAACTCATAGCCGACGGCAAGCATGGCTCCGGCAAGGAAAATGATGATTCCATAAGTGCCGGATACCAGCAATCCTCCGGCATAGGAAACCCCAAACTTGCTGGCGACATATGCCGCGAGCCTGCCACTTCCGATAGAAATGCCACTCATGTGCAGAAAATGTAGAATATTCGAGAGAACCACATGATCGTGGAAGAAAACTCCAACGTCGATTGCCTTCTCGCGAAGCTTGGAGAACAATCTCTTGATTCCACGCATCAGATTGCAGAAGAATTTCTTGAGACGACCGGTGAAGCGGATGAAAATATTTGTCTTGGTTGCAGGACCATCGTTCTCAGATTCCGAGATAATATTCTTAACGTTGTCAGGAGCAGCTCCGGCAGGCGCGTTGCGAATATCTTCGATGATCGGATTGCAGATTTTCTCGATGATGAGATCTTCTGCTTCGGGGTTACCGATGATGGGAGAAATCTGAGGAACAGGCTCAGCGAGATGGCACAGAAGGCTGTGTGCCCACTTACGGCGGTTGGACTTTCTCGCAAGGCTTGCATCCTTGGCGAGTGCATTCAGATAATTGTTTCTGAACTCTTCGATAATCTGATTGGTTTCGATGTTGTCTTCTTCAGCGAGGCAGGTCTTGAGTGCGAGCATAGCATCGGCGATGGCGTTGGCGTTGTCTACGATCTTCTGGTAATTGGCTTTCATGGATTCTTCCTCCATAAATTTAAATTTGTTTGTGAATTGAATATCATCAAGAATGGAACCTATAATATTTCTAAGTTCCTCTTCCTGATCGTCTGTGAAAGTACGTCCATATAATAATGTGTACTCATCTGCAAGCTCCGACAGCGCTTCCTCTTCAATTTCATTCCAATCGTCTGTACTTATGGATATGCTATCGATGAGGACGCCTATGTCGGAGCGTGGGAGATTATCATTCGCATCTCCCGTGATACCGTTGTCCGCAAGGAAATCTCTAAAGTCGTCTTTTGGATCTTTCTCGTTGCATGCATAGTAGAATTTCTCGCACATATCTACAGAACGAAATATTTCTTTTGCGAGTATCTGCAACGCATGCAACGCTGTCTCAAATTCATTTAGGTCTGAATAACAAGCAGCATAATCTTCCAGAACCCAATCCTGTAATATCTGAGGAACATCCAGAATAACAGCTCTAAACCAAACTTTACTAAGCAGTTGAGTTAATTCCTTTTGTTCCTCATAGCCCTCTATCTCGGATACAAACTGGAAGGTTTCGGGAAGATTGTCAACATCAAATGCCCACATGATGTTAATCCTTCACGAGCAGATATAAAAGTTTCTCAAGTAGGTCGTACATCTTACGAGCGTCCATATACTTGATGGATATAATTCTGTACCCATCGCTGTCAAACACGCCTATGCAACGCTTTCTTTTCTTAATTGTCAGATTGTAGAACAGAGCCTTTGTTTGCGCATCATCACAGATAAATTGCAGCAAGTCCGGCATAGTGTAGATTTCTTTCATTTCAGTTCCTCCTTATTCTTTTGTACGAGATTATTATACAAATCCTCATACATATATCCCGCTTCTTTTTGAAGTTCTACTTTTCTGTTGGCAATATCAAGCTCGTTCTGAAGCTTGCCAACAGTCAATATAAAGCGCAGAAAATGAAGAAAACACCAATCTCGCAAACGATACCAGCAACAATTGCGATCGTCCATGAGAAGGCGAATCCGAGAGCAATAAGAACAAACGGAAGGAAGAAACCGATGACGACTGCGACGATAATTGCGTAATCTTTAATTAATCTTTTCATAATAATGCCTCCTTTAAATCATAAGAATAAACAGCAGAATACATCCAAGACCACCAAACACGAGGAAAATCGTGATGAGTCCGAGTATAAAATATACGAGGAACTTTGCGAATCCGAAAAGTGTTCTGGCGCTTGCCCACAAGGATATAGCCATGATCGTGCAGAAAACGAAGAAACAGATTGTCAACGCGATAAACATTTACTTATCCTCCTCATTGTTGAGTCTTGCAGATCTGAGATCGAGAAGAAGTTCTGCGATTTGCGAATCTTTCAATGTGTTATCCATGCGAGCCATACGCAATCTTTTTTCAAGCGCACTAATGTTACATTTGTAATATGCGCTTTTGAAAATGTAAAACGCGATGGCAACGAAGATACATGTGAGGCTGAGGAAAAACACGAGCGGAATATGCTTGACGAATCCGATGACGGTCATGCCGAATGCGAAAGCGATGAGAATGGTGATGAATACACGATATGCGATTTTCATAATTATAATCCTCCTTTAAAATTTTACAATAGTGTCGACGCAACCATCTTTGAATTTGGTCAAAACAACTTTACTGTCTTTGGATTCTTTGCAAGCGGTGATAAAGTTTCCATCGGGCCAATCGTTTATGTCATATGATACGGAAAACGATTTTCTTTTTGTTGTCAACAGGAATTTCCAGAAGTCCAAGCGACCGTTAAACTTTTTGCAATACATGATCAGAAGCCTCCTAAAAATAAAGGGGAATCCGAAGATTCCCCAATAATATTATTGATACTATCAATGCAACCACGCTTCTACGACGCGCTGTTTGGCGTTCCAAACGACTCCGATTTTGCCGGGGCCAAAATCGATCTTAGTAATGATAAGCTCGCCCACATGCGTGTTATACTTTTCGGTGTTTTGTATGGTCATGTTCATTGCTGCGGTCTCAGGATGAAACATTTCAATGACATCCTGCTTGGTGGCAACGATCAAACCATCAGTGGTAGAGAATTTGATCTGCCAACCTTCTTTTACAAGATCGATATCGGAGAGGACGCTGGTGGTGATCTGACGAGTAAGAATAGCAGTTGTTGTCATAATGAAAATCCTCCTCGATTTTAGAATCTATAGTTTGGCACAAAGAAGTATGCCAGCACATACAGGATATAGAGCAAGCCGGTTACGAGCTCAACAATCCAACTGGGCGTGAAAGCGTCTATGAGCAATATGATAACAAGCACGAAGACGATCGCAAGAGTAGACAGTCTTGTCCATCCGCTATCATCTTGCACGGAATCGAATGCGATATACAGAGCGAACAGAACACCAAGAGCAACTTCAGTCCATGCGCCAAAGACGTTTGAGAACACGAGAATGGATGCCGGAACAGCAAACATGAGGATTTTGATGACGACAGCGAGGACAACAGACAGGATGCGACGGGAACGGTACTTTCTGATTTTGTTTTGATCGAGCTTCATAACGAAACTCCTTTCTGCGCAGTGCGCCATGAATGTAAGATATATGCGTGTATAAACATATATCTCCATAATGTAGTTTGCAATTTTGGCGAACTCCTTAATATAATCGCACGCCACGCGATATTAAAGAATAGTAGCAAACTAATACTATTCTCCATTATGTGTATTGTAAAAAGGGCGAAGCATATTTATCCATAGGATAAGCCAAATATAATATGAATATAAAATGAATATAATATAATATAAGGCTTATTATATTATATTTGAGGGGACTTTACGTCCCCTCATTAGTTACTCTCCGTTGTAAGGATTGTCATCATCCTTGAAGACAGTGAGCTTTACAACGTCCTTGTCCTTGGCAATGTCTTTATCGGGCTCGTCAGCAACTATATCGACGATCTTCCCTTCTTTATCTACCACAATGCCACCATCAACGCTCTTCTCGCTTTTCGTAAACACGACGCCAATCCAAGTGCCGAGACATACGTCAATAGCCGAGATAGAAGCACAAACCTCAGGAACCCACGTCCAGCCCCAAATACTACCGAGAGAGGTAAACATGACTACAAGAGCCGGGAGACCAACAAGGCATGCCCACTTCAAGACGGAATACGCAATCTTACGGAAATCGTTCATAGAGTTTCTCCTTGTATAGAATATATTTAGTCCAACTCCTCCAGTATTTGTTCGCCATTGTCTTTAAGGATTCTGGCAATATTTGGTGGAGGATTTGTACTCTGAGTGGATAGATCGTTCACTTTATCCTTCTGTTTCTTGAAAAGATATGTAAACGGTTTGTAAGCTTTCTTGAAAGAGTATCTACTTTGAGACGCATTGAGAATGTTAATCTCAATCTGTGTGCAAGGAACCCAATCGTCAATACCATGTATATGTGATACGACATGGTATCTTCTCGCAAGCTGTATAGGTTTATCAATGTTTGTTCCAATAAACCCTTTATCGACAGCATTAATCTCAAGAGTTTCTGCCGACATAATCAGTTTCTTGAAATATGCCGGACCATATGCTCTCAGCTGTGTACGTGTCGCAGAGCTCCACTGCTTCTGTCCGATCTTGCGACCATACTTCTCAACTCCCTCTTTCCATACAATGAAAGGAGGTTCGAGATAAAATGTAATGCCGCCTTTGAATTCAGCATCAGTAGCAACGACAACCTCACCGCTCTCATTCTTAACGCCATCATACTTGATAAGTTTAATATACTTACTATCCCTATCAGGAGGATTATCGGGGTCAAGAGGCTGAACGTTATCTTGGTTCATATCGGTAGAATATGGTGTAACGTAGCATACAGGACTTGTATCCCATACTTCGTTTTGTTCGCCGGAATCCATGATGGTCGTAATAACATACGCCGAGTTATCGGGATTCAGAGATATGCTACCAGTCTCTTGATCTTTGGTATACATGGTTCCGTGAGACGAGACAGACTTTCCAATTGGAAGAAATACTGTTGGGACTTCTTTGAAATCGAGCTGTCGAGAATATCCGATAAGGTTCTCTTCAAGGCAAATCTCCTGACTGTCATCAATAGGAACAACCTCTCCATAAATATGGATTTCGTTCGTTTCTTCGTCGACTACGATATTCGCTTCGCACTTCTCAGCAAGCTCGTTTTTAAACCAGTCGGCACAGGTTGTGAGAGACGTCTGATTTCTTGTGATATAGACTCCCTCATTCTCTGTCTCGTCTGTGACTTTCACATCGATACCGTATGGATTCTGCCGAGCATAACACTCCGCAATCTTGAATACTCCGGGAGCATAGGTTTCCGAAATATCATTTGGCGTTTCAAATGTCCCGCCATTACCTTCCGTGTTGGCTCTCATCTGCCAGTTATGTGTATTAATGACAAACTGAGCACAAACTGCTGGAGAAGAATTCTTATCGAATTTACCAGTTCGGAACACTTCTTTCTTCCGTTTTGCATTCTCGTTGAAGTCGTCAGTGCGAACATACTTGGGATAGGTATTGAGATATCTACTGAAATATGTCCATTCAAGCCAACCAAGACCACCCTTACAGGTAATCTCATTTGAAAGATTATAGGCGCTTACAGCACTGACGACCTTGCCATTGAACTTTATCTTTCTTGCTCCATCATTAACGGTTTCATATACTCTGATAACACCATTGAAAGGGGTTATTTTAGAATATAGCGGATGCTGTTTATGGATTGTGAATTTGAAAGAAGAAGCATCGTTAACGCTCAAAGTAAGAGTCGCAGCTGATATAACCCTGCCTTCTGAAGCGGAATCAGGATTGTAAATAAGGTCTTCATTGTTGTCATTATCGACCCAAAATACTTCATAATAGATCATAATTTTCCCTTTCTAAAACTTAAAATATTTTCTAAAAACTTTTAAAATTTATAAAAAATAAAAAGTTTTAGAGAATTTTTACAAAATTATTCAAACCTATCTCTATGTCTTGTATATGCTACAAGAGCGTCTACAGCAGCTGAAACACAGTCAATTTTCTGGTCTCTGCGCTGCTTAAACAGCTTCCTATTGCCATTGGTATCTTCCCAAACGCATGCATTTCCCATTGTGAAAGATATGATTTTCTTATGAAAACACAGGGCACGATCATGCGCAAGAGCTTTCAATTGACCAAGAGGAACCGATTCTGTTCTTGCTCCTTGAATCACTTTTTCAATTCGAGAATGTCCAAAAGACCGCTCCCATCTTTGCACAAATAACTCCGCATTATAAGGGTCGTAACCAAAAGCTTCAGGATAATATTGATTCTCTGTCATATACTGTAGTACCAGATCGAACACTTCATCGGGTTTCAGTATTTTATCATTCATCACGATGAGGCTTCCTTCCGCTATGAATTCGTCGTATTTCGCTCTTTGCGCCACATCCAATTGGTCTAATGTCGACTGTGTTATGAAACACAATGTATCGAGACCAACCACATTATTTGCGCCGGGAAATAGAAAATCCACTGCCCAAAAGTCATCCCCACGGGATGCATCCAATCCTACAGCACATACCATTCCAGAATAGCTTGTAGGCATATGAGGTAATGTCTCCTCATATGTAAAGAAGAATGTGATACCCTCCATGGGTATTCCAAATCGTTTTGCGATAATATCATTTCTCGTAGAAGGAGAATCTTCAGCTAACTGAACATCTCTCTGGATAGCAGAATATTCTATGGTATAACCAAGATTGGGATTTGACTTCAACCATGTCTCGGGTTTGCCAACTTCCGAAATATCATCTTGGCAATACCACCAAATCGATACTTCCGGATTGAATATCTTTCCATTGAGAATATCATCGAGATACATTTTAATAGTATCTCCGGGTCCATTTCGTATGGTTCCCTCGGACGATGCCGCTATAATAAGATATTCCGGATTCTTCGAACAACCCTGCTCGATTGCGTTAATGGGGTCTTCCCGAATCGGGTTGGAAAGCCACTCGTCAACCGTCGCAAGGTCGCCTCTGAATCCCTGAACTTTATTAATTCCCATAGGTCTGAACTCCATATAAGAGTTATTCATAAAGTTACGAATACCTTTTCCGGATTTGGCAATCGTCCTTCTCCTTGCCCTGCTGTTCGATGCATATTGCGAACCGTCGGCAAAGAATTTCATGAGAGGTCCCTTTGCAATAGATATAGATGTAACGAAAGGACTCATTGTCTCCCATGCCAATGCCTCTGTCGGAGCGAGGACAAGCTGATGTGTCGTTTTATCCAGCATAGTCAGTTCGTAAGCATGCATGTCATACAGATACATTGTCTTAGCATTGCCTCGACTAACTATGATATATTGCTTCTTTGTTAGTTTACGAAACTCCTTCTTTGTTACGATACGTCCGCCGGGACGCGACACAAATGGTACATACTCTTCTTTTTCGACAAGAACATACCAACCGAGCGCGTCCTCAGCCCACAGCTTAAACGATTCCAATATGGTCATGTCTCCGCCGTTGGTGAGGACGAGCTCATTTTCGCAAAATTCGATCCATCCTTCTACTGCGTCGTTATCGAAGTAATAATCTGGAGAATCGATAAGAAACTGGATTCTATCCATTTGTCGCAATACTTTCTGACAAACGGGAATGATTCCAGCGTTTACTTTCTCTCTCCATTCTGCAAAATACTTCGGAACTGCGGTATTTGATGGTATCATTTTGATTTTGTTCCGCTAACAGGACGGTTTCCGAGAGCGCTCATATTTATAGTATTCCCGTACTTTGCCTGTTTCCTCTCCTGATGTTTTGCCTTGATCTTCTCTCCAATTTTCTCGGGATGACCGCCAAATGTCTTGACAAGACCAAGCACGCCGCCCACCGTTCCAACGACAGCGCCAACCGTCTGAACAGTAGCAATAATGCTCTCGATTTTCGCGGTTTTCAGTTTCTGAGCCTGCGTTGCCGCATAGGTTTCTTCTTCCTCGCTCAGTTTCCGATAATCGGATTCAAGGCGCATTCTGTCAACTTTATCTTTAAGAGTCCAACTCTCAAGCGACTTGGCATCCGAAGATCGCTGCATGCCGCGAACAATACCGCCAGCTTTTCCGCCTTTCAGATCTTTCTTGTTGATGACACCCCAGCGCATACCCCTGACGCCGTAATGCTTGATGTCGGAATTCTGCTCGCGCTCGAAGGCTTCATAGAAATTCGTCATTTCTTGCCTCCTTTCTTGGCTGCCCGCTTTTCAGCTTCCACGATGACTTTGGAGCACATATACATATTCGCTGAATCGACGATAGATTCGGTAAACGCGTCATCGAGATCTTTGGATGTAGCATCTTTCGGAAGAGCTTCCATTTTTTTAGCGAAGATAAGTTTTTGGAAGTCCTCATACTTCTGACCCGCGATAGCCGAAGGAATTTCAGGATTTTCAAATCCATACTCTTTCATTTTAGCCCTTGCGAGTTTAACTGCTCTTTTATTCGCGCGCTTAGGATCTGGAGCATTCTCGAGTACAGCAGTCGGTTTCGAAGATATAATTCTTCCCTGATTGTCTTTTTTATCGTCATAGTCTATGCGTACGCCCCAACGCATACCTCTGATACCGTAATGAGAAATATCTCCTTCGCGTTTTGTTTCCAACGCCTTGTAGAAATCATTCATATTATTTCTTCTTGCCTCCCTTTATGAAATTCTTAAGGGCAGCGCCTTCTTCGGTCAGGATACTGTCGGGAGAGTTCTCCTTTCGGTTCTTGATGATGGTGCCAGCTCCGAGAGTCGCTGCCACAGCTACAGCAGCACCACCGGCAACAAGAAGGACGTTCTTGACCCAGTGACTTTTCTTTTTTACAACGGTCGGCGAAGCGCTTCGGATATTGGATACAGGGCGAGAATATGATTCGTCATCATAATCGGAATCGTAGGAAGAATCCACGGATTCCTGTCTCTGTCCCACTGGGACATATGGTTTTTGTGTCCGTACGCCCCAGCGCATTCCTTTTACACCATGATGCTCAAGAGAAATATCGGGATTATAATAATCAATTGCTTTGAGAAAATCGCTCATGATTATCACCGTCCTCGATACATGAACCTGTTCTTAAGAGATCTCTCCGTCTGATACATTTTGTAGAAATTCGAAGCGGATTTTGTCGCATTGCTCGCTTTTTGAGCCGCTTTCTTCTGAGCATTGATCTGTTTCAGCTTATCCATTGCCTGCTTTTCCCAATACTTTCTATTGGCATTCTTCTCCGCCTCGGCACGAGCAATATTCCTTGTGGACTCTCTGATTTTTTGAGCGGCGGCTCTTTCCGTGGCTCTCTGCGCTGCTTTCTGTGCCGACTTTTCTTGCGCTGCCTTCCGGAGAGCATCCCTCGCCTTTTGTGCAGCAGCTTTCTCACTCGCCTTTTGTGCAGCTTTTCTTGCAGCCTCGGCTTGGATGTCACGAATCTTCTGGTCTCTGGTTTCACGAATATTCGTATTGAAGCCGGTCTTTACATCGCTTCCGAATTCCTTTGCTTTTGCACCGATAAGACCAAGTCCCATTCCGGCAGACATTTCCGGATTGTCGCCAACATCGAGCTGCTTTTTTCCAAAGCTCTTGAGTGCTGCTACAGCAATACCAGCAACGATAGCAGTGGTAACAACACCCTTCACGATTTTCTTACGGATTTCTTTTCTATGCTTCTTGGCAACATCCTGATCGATCTTTCTGATTTTATCAGCCTGCTTCAATGCCTCTTTGTATTCCTCTGGACTATATGGTCTGTTCTGATAGGAATCGTCAGCCTGTCCCTGAGGATACTGACCCATCGGCTCCTGTTCATTGATAACACCCCAGCGCATTCCTTTTACGCCGTAATGCTCGAGATAAGCCTGTCTCTGATTGTCAAAATTCGTCATAAAGTCAGCCATTATATTTCTCCTTTCCTGTAAATAATTTTAAATCTGAACGAAAATTCAACGTTTTTCCATTTCGCTCTTGCGGAGTTAGACATGATAATCTGCGCAGTTGATATATTACCATCAGCGGGAGGACATCTGAAAGAATAGAGTGTCTGCCTGCCGCCGCTGATTGGAAGATACTGTATCGTTCTCGTCACACCAGCAGCTCTTGTACTCCAGAAAACCTCGATACTCTTCGCAGGAGCGACACCTTTCGTAATCTTGAAGTCGATTATGTCGATTTCCGGAGTATAGGGTTTTGCCGCCTTATCGAGAACAACATGCGGAACATCGAGAACTGTGACACCGTTTTCAGTATAACAGCGCCATTCATATATGGGAGAACCACTCTGATAAATTTCGTCGAAGTCGAGAATATCCCAAATCATTTCATTGGCTGTATCATCGGAAGAATATACACATGCTTTGTATGGGTCGAGTTTACAATAGAATGTTACAGTCGACCAGTATTGATCCGAGATGGCTTCCTTGACTGTGCATCTTCCGGTATAATAAAACATTGGATCATCATCCAATATCATTTTGATTTTCTTGCCATGAATCCAGTTCGAGATATTCGATATTCCGCCAGACCAGTTGTCTTTTCGCTGTCTATAGAATTGGACTTCGAATTCTCTATCCTTGAACAGAGGGTAACCAGTCAAGGCTTCTGTCAAGTCAATTCCATCGCCGTCAATAGCCTCAACCTCAACCCTCTGCTCTTTAACTTCTGGGTAGGGGACTACCGGACGCTTTGCCGGTATAAGTCCCCAATCGTTGAATGTGTGCTTTTGGTTCGCACCAAATGTGATCACACCATCTTTCAAAGAGGGAACCACATTTCCAATTACAAAAGTAATTCCAAATTTCATAGTACCCTCCTTTCGTTATTCGGATAGAGTAAGCGTGCCAAGAAGACGATTAAGTTGATCTCCAAGAGTATTACCGAGAATATATACTCTTGGATCTTTGGATTTTTCGCTATCTTCGATATATTTTTTAGCAGCCGCTTTCTGTTGCTCTGGATCGCTTATTCCGTTTGATATCAAACCATCTTGGAAATTCTGCAGATACTCTTTCATCTGATTCTTAGAGATATCACCAAGGGCTTTGTCATCGAGCCAACCATATTTAGAATCAAAGTATGCCGCATTATCAATCGAATCGAGAGCAGTCTGAATTCCGGCATTGGGAGCGCTGATCTTCTTAGAAGAGTTTGGATATTTCTTCTGGAGATCCTCCATAGCGTTCGACCCAGTAACCCATCCCAAAGCAATATTCGGAAGTGCCTCTCCGACTGCTTGGAATAGACCACCGAAGAAACCGCTTACAGCTCCTCCGACTTTTTCTTTAATGGTTTCTTCCTTCGGAATAGCCATTTGAACAGCCTTGTCGGGTCCGGATGTATGAGACTGAGAACCAGACGCACCAACATTGACACTTGCCGTATTGATACCGACATTCGCTCCAGCGACTGCGCCAGAAGGAATAGATACACTGCCAGCTCCAATTGTAATATCACCACCGGCAATAATCAGCGTTCCAGCGATTCCGCCAACAGCTGCCGCAAGCTTCTGAATTCTCGGGAGAGCCGACTCGATAGCATCAAGGAACTTACTCAGATTGGATTTGAAGGTCTTGAAGTTAATATCTCCAATTGCTCTAAACGCGTCAACGAGATCATTAATGCCGTCAGCCAAATCTCCAGTTGCACTCATAAATTTCGCAGAAGCGTCAGACAGAATCCAAATGACACCGGCAATGGCTGCGAGTGCGGCTATACCAGCCCAGATGGCAACGGCGCCGATGCCCATTGTGGCAGTCTGGAGAATTCCGAGAACAACAGCTATAGCGGCTATCGCGACAACCAGCAGGACAATCGAGCCGACCATTCCAATGAGTTTGCCTCCGTCGCCACTGTCCATAAGAGTCGCCAATGCTGTCACAACATAAGACAAGACTCCAATTATAACTATCACAGCCAAAAGCGAAAGCATTATCTTTCCGAAAGATCCTCCAGATTTGGAAGCAATCGAGGAAAGTGCCGCATATATTCCTACCACAACAAGTGCTATAATAGCAAGAACTCCAGCTGCAGCGAACATCTTTCCAATTGGACCATTTGCGATGAGTGCTATTTCAGCAAGCAATACGGATATAGCAATGATCATCACAGACAGTAAGCCGAGCGTAACAGCCATATTTAGTACATCATTTTGATTTTTCAATTTGCTGTTCAGGAGAGTTATAATTGAATACATTCCAAGAATTACTCCCACTACCGCTGCAAAAATACCAAACGCCTTCCACATGTTCTTATATGCATCGTCTTTGCTTCCGATATACTCAGAAACAGCAATAATCTCAGCCAGCACAAGTGATATCGATGCGAGCACCATAGCGAAGGCGAATAGCACGGCGGCAAAAGACAATATTGTCTTGAACGACCCGGCTTTATTCATACTCTTCGCAAGGAAATTGTTCAGTGCTCCGAGAGACCAAGCTATTCCAATAAGAGCAGCGGCGATCACTCCGACAACGATTCCACCCTGTTTGAGCTTATCGGTATTCCAGCCACCAATCCACCAACAGAGAGCTGCAATTCCAAGAATATTTGCGAGTATAACCTCCATCGCAATAATGGTGGAAATCATACTGAAATTAAACTTGAAATTATAAGAAGCATTGGAAATCTTCTGGAGATTATATGCCATCATATAAAGTCCAAGAGCGATTGCGCCTACAACAGAAGCTCCTTGGAATACCTGATTAGGATCCATTTTTCCGACTTTCTCAACAGCCTTAGCAATGCTCCACACGGCACCACCAATGGCAAGAATCAAGAAAGCCATGCCCCAAAGGTATGCGACATTCTGCGAGGACGAACCCTTCGATATTTTCTGTTTGCCGTGTCTGAGTGTCTGGAAGTCGTTCCATTGCTTCGAATATGCAAACTTAGTAATCATTCCTAAGAAAACACCAAGAGCAGCCATGATAGCCATAAAGCCGCCAAGTCCAGCCCAATATTTTTTAGGATCTTCTGTGAGGTTTGCGAGTTCGAGTATGAGAGTACCAACGCTCTTTATATAACCAAGAATGGCAGCAATGACCGCAGCCGTCCCAACCAATCTTTTTGTTATATAATCTCCGAGCTGAAGATTTAACTGAAACTTTCCTTTCTTGAAGAGCTGTTTGAATGCCTCAGCCATCTGGTCAGTGTTCTGTTTTGTTTTATAGGCGATTATCTTAGTTACGATAGCCTTGGTCGATAAGACAAACAGCAATGCCGAAAGGGCAGCGAGCAACCAAGAAATTTTCGCAATAACATTTCCTATAGAGTATAAGATATCTGTGAGATCAGAAAGATCTGCCCCAGCCTTCTTCAATCTATAGATAAAATATACGAGACCACCAATGATAGCCGCAATAGCAATCATCAACGGAATCAGACCCCATATCCTGTAGGAGTTTTCAGCGATTGACTGCAGACCGCCTCCAAGTCTTCGCATGATGAATCCGACAAGGAGAGCCTTCTTCGAAGCATCCCATAGCTTTGATAGATCGACGCTCGCAATTATTGCGATGGAAATCGTTACAGCGAGAATAGATCCGACTATCTTGCTGAAAGATGTCTCTACTCCATCAAATTCTTCTGCAATTTCAGCAATGGATTCAAAGACCTTCGCTATAGCCTTAAGTCCGGCTTTCATCTGGAAAGCAATCCAGACAATCTTAAACAGATTTGAAATACCGTCTCCGCTTACAATTCCGGTAAAAGCTTCAATCATATCCTTGATGCCACCAAGCATGCCATCGAGATTAACGCCTTTGATAGCATCGGAGATATTCTGAATCAGGGCTTTAATAAATCCAACGATTCCGCCTTCCTCAATTCCAGAAGATATGGCACCACTTGTTCCTGTAAATATATTAGCAATGCTGCTAAACAATCCAGAGTTAATAAGCATATCCGCAAAAGCCTCAAGCTTTCCGACGAGCTTATCGATTATCCCCCAGACTTGAGGTCCAAGACCGAACACGAATTGTCCAAGCGCTGAGAATATAGGTTGAAGACCCTGATCCCACAACTTTCTGACAATACCGAAAAGTCTCTTGATTACACTATATGTTTTTTCAGATATAGCGGCAAGAACTCCCAAGAAACTGAATTGATTCTTTATTTTGTTCTTACCGGCAAGCAGTCCAGTGAACCATTCAATATTCTTAGCTACATTGGCAAGACTTTCTCCGAGATTATTCGTACTCGGTATCACAATACGAAATAGATTGGAAATAGATTTGGTAATATTCTTTATAATATCCCAAATATTGAAAAGAGTTCCTTCTATTGCATCTCGTCCGCCAGCTTTTGCGAAATTTTCAGCCTGCTTTTTGACAGACTCAACAACACCATCGATATCGCCGGTAACCTGCAGCATCAGCTTAGTCCACATCTTGGTAGCTACCGTAGTATCTCCGAAGAAGGATCTAAATATCTGAGCCCAACCAGTACCAACTGACTCGACAGCGGCATCCATGAACTGAGAAAATGTTCTTACCTTCTGAGATTCTCCGAAGGCGGTCTTAGCCATGTTAATGATTTCATCAGAGAAACCTTGAGCCTTAAGTTTCGCCTCGTCATATTTTGTCCCAAAGTTGGCAAGAATATCCATGGCCTTAAGCATGACACTGCTTGTAAGCCAGTCATCGGCGAGGCTGTCTCGGAAGTTCTGGTCTGTTGCTTCCTCGTCATAGGGATTCGACAATTCCTCCCAATCTGGAGCATCTTTACCGAGGCTTTTTGCTGTCTCGATAAACAACTTCTTGGGAAGCATACCACCAATCTGAGAGAATTGCTCGATCGAACGCCACTGGTAGTATTGCATCTTGCCTGCCAAGAGTGCTTGGTTCATCATGTAAGCGGCAGAAGCATAGTCGTATGCCCCCTTGCCCATAAATGCTGTCCACGATGCAATACCCTTAGCCATAGTGGCAGAGTCTTCGACTGTGAGACCTGCATTGACAAAGCCGGTGAAGCTTCTCTGCATGTCTCGGAATTTATAGATAGTCAAGTCGGCATAACTGTTCAAATCATCGAGGGCGTCGGTTATAGCCTGAATGTGATCAACTCCACCAATATTATCGAACCATTGTGCCGAGTTCTGAACAATCGCTTGAAACTCCGTCAACTGGTCTGTGTACTCACTGAGACCTTCCATCAACGGAGCATATGTGAATTTATTTATAACGGATTGGAGTCTATCGAAAGTGCTTGTAATGGTTCTATCAACCAAGTTGACGCCCATTAAAACAATCGATGTAGACTTTATGTTTTGCCACGCCGTCCTCTTTTGCTCGTCATTGAATTTCGAGAGGACCCTTCGCGAACGAGCCATCCGTTTATTATACTCATTACTTGAATCGGACGTCCACCCGCTTTCTGCGGCGCTCGCGACGTAGTATTCGTCTGTCATGAATTAGGGTCTCCCTTCTAATATCATTTTGAATTTCTTTGAGTATAGGAGATACAAAATCATTACCGGCAACCCAAGTGCCAGCTGTAGACATATGTCCATGACATAGAAATCTTATTACATCTGGATTATCGTTATAGAAGAAGATTTTACTTCTCACGATTTTATAATGCCAACCATTCTTGGTTTCTCCTGTATCAACCGGAGTAGCATCTTTCAATCGTTGGCATCCAAGATATCCGTATCTGTCAAGATCCACCATTGTTCAGTCTACTCCTATTGATTTCTGCCATTCTTCTATACTGGTCAGAGGACATGGACTTTTTGCCTTTCTTTCCCTTTTGCTTAGAATCATGTGCTGAATACACTTTAAGGAGATTGGCGAGGCGACTGAAGTGCCATCTTTCACACGCAATGGGTATCCCTCTCTCAAACATGGCATAATAGAATTCCTCTGTTGGAAGAAATCTGGATTTACCACTTTGTCGAGATTGGGGACCCTGAGATGGGCTCTTGCTGGGAGTCGTTTTCTTCGCATATCTATCGTCGAACATGTACGAGACAATCTTATTTTTATAGATCCTTTCAATGACTCTTAATTCCTCGTCGGATAGGACTTCGTCTGTCATGCAGGAGATATAAAAGCGAAACATCTCAGGGTCAAGTTTAGCGGTTGAGAAGCACTGCTTATACTCTGCTTCCCATAAAGCCATTGAGAGCAGAGAGTGCTCCAATGTAAGAACTCTCTCTGCCCTATCTGTGAATTTTTGTGTCGCATCGTCAAAAGTAGTTTCAGCAGGAATAACGATGCGTAATGGCATGATGTTACTCCTTATGCCGCAGCAAACAGAGTATCCGGATCCGGGCACTTGGCTTCTGCCTCGGCAGAACCGTACAGAATCTTGAGACGAGGATCGGTAGCAATATCTGCCAGAGCCACATCGAAGGTGAACTCGCAAGCAGAATATACGTCTGCGCCAACGGTCAGCTGTGCGGGAGAGCCCTCGACGTCGAAACCGAACTCGACAGCATCCGGAGAATCGTCAATGGTCTCGTAGGTAATGTCAGACGGGTCGCAAGCGAGTCCATACACAACATGATACCGGTAACCGGTCAGACCTTTCTCTGCGTTGTTCAGAGTGGTCCGGTAAGCCAGACGGAAGTTCTCACCCATCTGCTCGTGAATATAGACGGTCTTGCCACCGACTTCGATCTTCTTATTGCCGAGGCAGGGATTGAACTCCTCGGGATAGCTATAGCAGTTGATGGTTGCTGCATAAGAGACAGCACCTCTCATGACTGCGTATTTGATGTTGTCAGCCCACAGGGCTTCGGTCTCACCACCATCGGGTGCGGTGTCGATGGAGGTCATACCGTTCCAAGCAACACCAGTCCAGTCCGCTCCCGTATAAAGAACAGCATGATCTACGCCATTCTCATACTTTCTATCAGTGGCCTGATCAAAAACGAGTTTTGCCATAGTGAAGTTTCCTTTCTCAGAAATATATTGTGAATGTGAATTCGTTAATCCCAGCGACTTGACGAGAAGAAAGCAACCTTGAATGGTTGAAAAGAAGTAGCTTGTCAAATCCCTCGTCATAAGGCTCTCTTGTGAGTAAGACTGCCTCATACTTACAGATACCATCGTAGACAGTATTGTCAGCATACAGACAGTCAGACATAGATACATCGAGCATTATACAAGGATAACTGGGAATACGAAAACCGGTGGGCGCTCTGAAATATACAGGGTAACCCGTTGCTTCGGTTAACTTCTTTTGTAATCTCTCATGCCGTGAAGCCATTGTATACTCCTCCGAGCGTGAGATTTATACGGGGAGGAGACTCCTCCATACTCGTCACGCACCAATAGCAATCGTGCCATTTTACATAACGAATATTCTGGAGGAGTTCACTTACCGTGGGACTGAGAGGAACACTGATGACCGTGTTCGAATACAATATGTCGCCGTTCTGAGTTTCGTCAAGCCATCTGCGACGGAATGTAGTGACTTCCCCACAAGTTTCTTTTTCTGTCGCTTGATTGACAAAGACGCCATCTCCTCTGTCAACAGATTTGACGAACCCGATCATTCCGTGAAATCTCATTTTAATTCACCAAGCCTGTCCTCGCCTAAGACTGAGTCTCCGAGGACGAACCTTCAAGAACTGCTCTTCGTCAGGACGATGGCCGACTTCGGAACCAGCAGAGAACCGCACCGACGAGTCTCCAGCAGATACTTGTACTGGTTGTAGTCGATGTCGAAATCGTCGAACATGGTGGGAGCGCCGCCACGATTTGCACCCAGCGTGTAGTCAGACAGGTCAAGGGCAACAAACGTGCCGACCGGCGCGTACTTACAGGTGACGATTCTGGAGACACCCATCTCGGCTGCCAGATCAGCCTTGGTACGGTACAGACGATGACCCATGGTATCACGCTTGGTCATCAGAGGAGCCAGATCCTTGTAGTGCATGAAGACGGTGAGGTTGCCACCACCGTTGTAGTCCTCCATGGCACCATAGAACTGATCGACGATGTTGTCGTTAGCGCCGTACTCCTTCTTGATCACGTACAGCTCGTCGTCCTTCACGATGGGACGAATGGCATCCTCAGAAATCTTGTCATCCGAACCGGTATCACGACCATCGGAATACAGAATCGCACGAGCGAGCTCCTCGTCCAGCTTGATGCGCATCGTCTGACGAAGCAGAGCAGCGTAATCGAAGTCGGTGATGTCGAGGATATCATCGCGATCCACCTTCTGCTTGACATAGATGGTCTTCGCGGTGGTCTCACGGGTCAGAGACTTGATGATGGCTTCCTTCTTCATCTTGCCCTTGGTGTAACCCAGAGCACGAGAAGTCTCCTGCTGAAGGTCAACGATCATGGTCTTCAGTCTGGTGTTGGGAGCCTTATTAACGCCGTTCAGAACGACGCTTACCCAGTCGTTGTCGGCATCCCAGAGAGAAGGATACTTGCCGTACTTCTCGGGATCCGGGAATGCGTAATCCGGCAGCTCGCCGGTAGTTCTGTCAGCCAGACCATAGGTCGCTGCAGCGTGACACAGAATAGCCTCATCGAGACCATCCATGTCGGAGTGTGCCAGAACAACCTGCCGAAGGGAAGGGGCATTCGTTGCTATGGCTTCGTTGAAAATAGCGCTGGCATCGAACTTGCGAGCCTTCTTCTGCGCGTTCTGCTCAAAAATGTTAGGCATAATATTACTCCTTTTTATAAATTTATTATTCTTCCTGATCGCTTGCAAGGCTGAGCATAGTCAGAAGTTTCACCTTCGTAGCTTCATCCTTGGAGTCGATCATTGTAGAAACACTCTGGATGAGATCCTCGGGAACCTGCTCTTTCTTTCCAAGATGAATCATGAATCTGTTCATAAGATTCATTTCATCCTCAGGCAGAGCTGAATAGGCATCAATGAGATCCTGAGCCGATTCGATTCCGTAAGTCTCATCTTCTTCCTCTTCTGCGTGAGAAAGTGACGCCAGATACTGTGCTACGCTCTCGAGTTCCTCATCTGTGAGAGAAGAAAGATCGAGATTGTCAAGATCAACTCCATCAAAGATACTTGTCTCATCCGTAGTGTCCTCAGTCTCCTCGGAATGCTCGAAGTGAACACCATTATAAATAATGGCATCGCTATAGAGTTCTTCCAGAGACATCTCGGAATGGTGCAGAGAAGTGTAGTCAACTCGTGCATCGGAGTTCGCTCCGAACATAACAAGAGATACTTCTTTGATTGTTCCATGCATAACTTCCTTACGAGAATTTTCTGTAAGTTTATTTGCATAGATGGACAAGCTATCGATATCTCCATGCTCAAGAATCTTGCGGACATTGTCAGCCTTCGGAGTATCGTTCAGATATCCGTCGGTTCTCATGCCGCGTCCCTGCTCGTCGGCGTGGAGAATCGCATAGCCGAGTACGTTATCCGGATCGTCATGCTGATGCTGCCAGACAAGCGGCACCTTCTGACCGTCCATATCATCGAAAGCGCCTCTCTTGATCGTGCGACCATCCGTGCACTTTCGCTCATAGACCGTTGCCCATCCGGAGAAATCAGGCTGTACGTTAGGCATAATTTACTCCTTTACTGGAAAATATTTGGTACGGAACGAGACGCTCCAGTATCATTTTGATTGAAAATGTTCATGAGTGTTTGTCTTCCGTCTTCTGCTGTCGGTTGTCCCTGTATGGGCTGATCCTGAAGCGGCATGTTCGGATTCATGAGCATATTTGCCTGCGGTTCATCAGACTTAATAAGTCCAAGCTCTCTACGAACTTCATTGCCCTTGACAATAGCGTTTCTGGACAACTTATCAGACATATCGGCGATTTCTGTTCCCGTAACCCCCGAGAACATACTCTTTGTGGAGACAATTCTTTCCTGAGAGAACATATCCTCACTGATCCACATATATGTGAGGCCTTCGGAAATAGCTCTGCAAAAAGGCTCCACGGTCTTCGCCTGATAGATTCTGTTGGCGTCTTCTTTCGCTTCTCCGGTGAAGACGCTTCGTGTCAAGCCAAGTTCGGCAAAAACTTGTTCTTCGAGATATTTTACCTGATCAACAACATCGATATCAATCGGCTTGTTCGGGAAGGGTATCTTATCCGTGCTGTCGTGATAGTATATACCGTATTTATTATTCTGCATCTGCTCCTCAAGATTCTCGATTCTCTGTTTCGCCCTTTTTTCCATAAGAGGGTTGGAGGTGTCGTAATCAAGTCCAACAAATGCATTGATTTTACCACTTGTCGCGGCTGCGGTATAAGCATCCATCTGACTTATTTTAGAAATCAGACGTTTGATACCAGAGGCATTATCATTCATTACCGTGTATAGCGGATTCTCGATGATAGCACACTTCGACTTCTCGACAACTACCGATTCGATAGATTGTTTGGTGTTATTGAACAATTGGACGCAGACGTGCTCCGGATACCAGCCGGTAATACTCCCGACTTGAATCTGCTCTGGTTCATCGTCGTCGTTTGTATATGTTGTAACGACAGCGGCGCAGCCTTCGGAACACAATCTTAGAACAATATCTCGAATGAACTGAGACGGGGATTGATTGATATTAGGTTTATAACGAAGTCTCCGATTTATCATCGAATCGGGAATCTCTTCGATAAAACCTTCATCATCAACCTTCACATGCATGAACCTATTGTTGGATACGTCTATCGCGATTCTATTAAATATAGAACCGACAATAGATTTTTCTGCAGCTCCAAGACCAATCGTCGAAAGAGACGGATAAAACCCGCTCGTTCTTATTTCAGTCTTGGTGGGCGATCGGTTAAAAATGGAATACATTCTTTTTGCCATATATTATTCCTCTACTCAATCACATTTGATTTCGCGTCATATAGGGTTGTTGGATGCACGGCAGCTCCATCTTTCCATACCCATAGTTGCTGAAGATTCAACCGATTTCCAGATCGGTCAAACAGTCGAATCGGATCTGGCTCTGCCTCCTTGACCGCCGTCACGGTTACTGACACCGCATCGGTCGGGTCTGACAGCGTGAGCACACCGGTAGCCTTATCCCACGTGTACGACGCGCCAGTCACGGTTACCGATTCCGGCAGGACATAGCCATCCGCCGCTGTTACCGTTAAAGTAGCAGTCTCGTCCTCCATGATTGTTGATGGCCCTGATACTGTGCATCCCGTGGCCACGACGGATATATTGTATATAGTGGGTTCGGTAGAAGGTTCAGGAGCGTTCTTTACCAAACTTCCATCTGTATACCATGTATAATTGTATTCTCCACCTATGATTGTACCATTCTCTCTGGCTCTAACTATAATTCGGTCATTGTAAACTTCAATACGAGCATCTTGGGATTGATAGTTGGCGCTTGGTAGATTTATCATTGCAGCGCCATTGGGCACTTTATAGGCTTTTTGATTAGGGTACGGAATAGGATTGCCACTGCTGTCAATATTGACGCCGTCATTTATACCAGTCTGATACCTCCAATTCACATGAGTGTGACCGGATAGCCAAAGCACATTATCAAAAGTCGCTATTTGATTGTAGAAATCTATATCGTATGCGTGCCCTGAGCTATCTTTAGCAAAATAGGCTGTTGAAGTGTATTTAGTAGGCTTGTGAACATTGCCAGTTCCGCGCGGCTGTCCAACTCTGAACGCAAAGCCATTTCCATCTGTAGTTCCTTGTTCCAACGGATAGTGCGTCATCACGATACATCGCTGATTTGCCGCTTTAGCCGCTGTCAGTAGTGCTATTACCTGCGCTCTCACATCCTCCGGATAGATAGGTTTTCCATCGTCCCATGCGGCACTCAATGCCCCACCAGCTTTATTGCCGCTGATAAAAATGTAGTGAACTCCGTCTATTACCTTCTCTGATAACAAATCCTGCCCAGTAAGAGCTTCCCAGCTTTCACGTGGCATTGTAGAGTGTTGTCCAGCATCATGGTTTCCTACAACAACACCGCCATTTAATGCTACAAATTGTCTGATTAGATTTTTTGTTGGAGTGTTGTCAGCATTGAACAATCCGCCAGTTCCTGTTAAGAAGTCGCCACAACAGATTGAAAATATTCCATTTTGAGCATCTGTTGTGTAACTTGATATTGCCGTAGGGAAAGTGGTAGCGTGGATGTCTGAACAGGCATTACATTTATGAAGCAATTTACTCATTATTCACACTCCAGTAGCATACATGCATTGGTCAACGCCTTTCGTACGACATCTTGGCTTTTGTCTATGGAACCATAGCGAACGAAGAAATATTTTGCACCATCTGGAACCGGCACGTCAGAATTAGCACCTCCAATTTTAAGCACTGTGCCGCTTTGATGCTCCGCACCTCCTCCCATTGTCGTATAGTCTGCTCGTACAAAATTCACTCTGAATTTCTTACCGCTTCCGCCGTCTGCGTAGATATAATGCTTTCCAGTTTTCAGTTCATACAGACAGGAAGGACAAGAGCCAACATGACCGTCATACACCGGTTCATACGTGGTTCCGTCAGTGTAGGCTTGATTCGTTGAATGGAAAAACAGGGTAGGCACAGCAGTTACAGTAGCATCTGCTTTTTGGTTGGAGATGGTTAAAGTGCCTGTTCCTTCCGTCTTGATTGTCCCAACTTTCACAGACGATTTGCGGACTTCATTGATTGCTATTCCGGTAGCCTTGGCATAATAGCTTGCTGTCAGCGCCTTAGCTGTCATACTGATGGTTGTACTTGTACCATCGTTGACCTCTGTCGGCATTGGTGTAAACGTTACAGTCTGCGCGCCGTCCACCGTGCTGTCGTAAGTGATAGAGTGGGTGGTAGTAGCTGCCGCTTCCATTGTCACCGAGAAGCTCGTGGTGAATCCTGCGTATGCCCCTTTACCGGTTACAGTTACCGTGTTTGCTTGTCCCGCCGTCAGCGTTCCGGATAGCGTGTAGTCCGTCCCCTTAGTCAGTGCCGCCGACGTGGTGCCATCGGAGTATGTCGCCTTTACCACCTCGGTCAGCTGGGCAAGCGTCGTGCCTGCCGCGACCGTTCCCCCGGTATAGGTAGCACTCAACCCGGTCAGTGTGGGAGCTGCCGCTTCCACTGTTACCGAAAAGGTGGTTGTAAAGCCTGCATATGTGTTCTTGCCAGTTACTGTGATGGTGTTGGTTTGACCGGGAGTTAGCGTGCCAGACAGTGTATAATCAGTGCCTTTTGTTAGAGCTGCGGATGTAGATCCGTCAGAATATGTTGCCTTGACTACCTCAGTCAGCTGAGAAAGCGTCGTTCCAGCAGCGACTGCGCCACCTGTATAGGTGGCTGTTAGACCTGTAAGTGTGGGAGCTGCCGCTTCCACTGTTACCGAAAAGGTGGTTGTAAAGCCTGCATAGGTTCCCTTACCAGTTACTGTGATGGTGTTGGTTTGTCCGGGAGTTAGCGTCCCGGACAGTGTATAGTCCGTCCCCTTAGTCAGTGCCGCCGACGTGGTGCCGTCAGAATATGTTGCCTTGACGACTTCGTTTAATTGGTCTAAAGTTGTACCGGCTGCT
>ULVA01064696.1_pt1 | contig 28745 bp, 25 predicted proteins | sample 1958811 | NCBI WGS metagenome assembly ULVA01 (sample SAMEA4835768, study PRJEB28245) | human gut metagenome | biome: gut microbiome; material: fecal sample | place: Denmark | collected 2008
AGAGAATTAAGTCTTAAATTTATTTAGTGGACACTAGTGATCGACAATATAGTCGGTAAGCTATAGCATTACCCGCCAAGAAATATCATCTCCCGTCGCCAAGCTCAGTGAATTCTGCCCTGAGGGGATTGCTGGAGAAAGATTTTATCACCCAGCAGGATGATGCCTATGTGGTATATGACAAATTCTTCGACTTATGGTTGAAAAAATACATGAAGTAAGGCCAAAAAGTATCTTAGCATAACTCATTGGAAATCTTGCATTATTCAGAGAGTTGAGACGATGGTTTTGCAAACGTTTGCAAAGCTTTTTCCCCATCTTTTCCATTTTCCCTAATATAGCGTAATGCAAAAGTTCATACATTTGCGGTCGAAAATAACACAAAGAACGAGAACAGTCTTGGTCCAGCATAATGTGCAGGACCTGCTCTAAAAACATAAAACGTAGCATATTTATAACTAACGCAATAATTCTGAAAAGATGAAAAAGTCAACTAAATGCCTATTTGCCCTTTTGTTGATGCTTGGGGCAATGTTGGAGATGAAGGCGGCAGATGTATATCTGCTTACAGCCGAAAAAATCAACGGCGTCGTTGGTAATTATGAAGTGCCAAGCAACCATCAGCTTGCTCCGAACACTTCTTATGGCGACAATGTGTATTCCCTTAAAATCACTTCCATGCCCGAAACGGGATTCTGGTTCCGTATCGGAGTGTCAGGGGGGGGTAATCAGATGCAGCCTAAAGTCAATGGTGATCAGCTGAAGATAAACGAGGAAGGAACACAAAATCCCACCTCTTATTCTATAGAAAGCGACTGTGATGGAAGCAGCAATGCCTGGAAAGTAAGCTATACGGCGGACGAATATGAATATCTCACGGTTAATGTGGATATCACGAATGGCTCGACGCACCGCGTATGGATAGAAGGAAAGAAAACTTCCGCAGGAGGAAGCGGTGAGCCTGTTGTATGGTCTACAACAGATGTCGAACCGGGTTACTATCTCGTGGGCAATTTCTTCTCGCCATATAATAGAGGTGGAGAATATAATCCGGGAGGCGACGGCGAAAAGATAGACTATGAAAAACATGTGTATTTCAAATTCGAAGAGCAAAAAGACAAGAGCTATGCGTTCAGCATCCCGGCATGCCTCACGGCACATGCACAGATTCTTGCTGTTGACGAGTATGACAATAAGATGGTTTACGGACCGGGCGAGGTATTCAACCTGCATGGCGCAAAGGGTAATACCAGCGCATTGCCGTCAACAAACGGAGCTGTGGGAACTATTTGTGGAACAACAGCGGCAAAGAAACTTGTCGGTTCTGCGACAATAGAAGAGGGCGAGAACTACTGGAATCTCGTGACCCGCAATGACGGAGAGACAGACGACGATGGCATGTATACCTTCTGCTTTACGCTTGACAAAGACGGAAACCCCTCCGACTGGCAGGTGAAGCATGATGCTACGACACGTGTGACTTATCTTATTGGCAACATGGAAGGGGCTACGGCGCAGCCGCTCTATGATAAGCGTAAAAGTGGTGGAAATGAGGGCGAATTCAGCGACAATATGGAGGCTCCGCTCTATTTTGACGGTTCCAACAGCTATTGGGCAATAGATTATATTGTGAATGACGTATCCACTACAGGGATATCTGCTCAGGCTATAAAGGCAACGCCAGATATTCATGCCACAAAGAGTGTAAACAACAATTCCGGAACTCACGATAAACTCTTTTTCCTCGGCAACGGAGGTGTTAACTACAATAATTCTTCTGAACAGTATCGTGACAAGGTATGGGCTAACCAGAAACCTTTCACCCTTCATCTGCACGGTATAAAAAGAATACAGTATAATCCTAACAAAGGATACAACGATCTGTCGACACAAGACGGCAGTTACGGTCTGTCGGGCAGTATACAGGTAATCGGCGGTGACGCTAACGATGCCGACATCCTGATAAATACCATGTCTATGATAGGCGATGCCGTGGAAGAAACTTATGATGCAGAAACGGGCGACTGGAAGTATACTTCTACCGCAGGAGACATGAAGTATGATGCCAACGAGCGTTGCTTCTCGCTGACGATATCTACTGTAGGCGATAAATACAAAAATTCGCATTTCAGGTTTGTTGCCAACCGTGACGCAGACCAGAACTGGGGCGAGACGGACGGCAATATTTCAAGCAATACCGGATTTGCAAGACCTACTTATGATGCCGCCGATGATGACAACCACTCTTGTATGGCTGACGATCCGAACGACGTGCAGTTCCGTACAACGGCGAGAGAGGACGAGGAGGGCTTCGGAAGCACAACTCCTAATCAGAAGGATATCCTCTGGAACCGTCCCGAAGGAATATGGACGATAAGGTTCTACCCAGAGCTCGACAAGGATGGTAAAGACATCTCTCGCTATACTATATCAGGAACAAAAGTCATCAAGATTCCTTTCACACGTTGCGTTGGGAAGTTTATCCGTACATACAGCAACAATGTGGCGATGGTACCTGTCAACGACAACGTGAAAGTGTATGAGGCATATAAATACGAAAAAACGGAGAATGCAAAAGACCCACAATCACAGGGCACGGTTTATCTTCGTCAGCTCAAGTACATTCCGGCAAATATGGGAGTGGTACTTGTAGGAAAACAACCTGCGGAGGGAACCTTCTCAGACGGTAACAAACTGGATTTCTTTTTGATGGAAGCACCGGCAGATATACTGGTAGAAGGTGATAATTACACGGCAGTGTGGACAAAGGCAGACGATTATGTCAATGACGAATGGAACAACTATCTCAAGCCGACAGTCACGGCTATCGACAATCTCGGAAATGCTGATACCGATGCTGATGGAAAAATACTCCACCGCTTCTTCGGCCTTGCAAACTTCCATTCCACAAAATATTACAAGGAGAATCAGACCGGAGACGACTATATCGGTTTCTTCCGCTTTACGCAGAATGGTCAAAGCGGCGCAAACAAAGCTTATCTGAGTATTCCGGCAAATACTGTTGTAGACGATGGAGCAGGAGCGAAGTTCGGATATATCGACTTTAACGGACAGTTTCTCGGAAATGAGACGGACGACGACCCGAACAATCCGTCGCTTGCCAAGATGGCTATTGTCTTCGACGATGAAGATGATGGCGGAAGCACTACTACTGTAACAGAAGTCAAGCCGAATAGTACAGACGGCGACGCATCGTTCTATACCCTTCAGGGAGTAAAGGTGTCACGTCCTGTCAAAGGAGTGTATATTCATAATGGAAAGAAATTTATCAAATAAAAAACCAAGAAAATATGAAAAGTTATATTAAACCGGAAGCCAAGGTGTATAAAGTTAGAATCGAGCCTCTTCTTCTTAGTGGAAGCGGGCGTGAAGGTGGACAGATAGGAAGGGGGCTTGTCAAAAAATATGACCCTTCTCTCTTTGATGAGGAAAATGATGACGGACAGACTGGTCGCGACGGTCTTTGGGATGACGAAGACTTTGAAGATTGAATGAAATATTCTGAATAAATGTAGTTTTAGTTGCGTTAAGCAATCCGGTTAGTAGTGAGACAATCTGTAAGTAGCTTTAGTGGACATTATCCCTAAAAGCTCTTGCAGATTGTCTCTTTTTCGTTAGAAAAAAGTTTGTAGTACACAGCGGCGCAAATGAGAATCGTAAAACGTTGGCTAGCAAGAAAAACCTTTAGTGAGGGATCAAACTTGGGTTAAAGCAGAAAGTTGTCACCTCCCAATCTCATTATCATTTTATGATAATCACTTTATGATAATCCAAACAAAAGTCGTATCTTTGCATCCGTATTGCGACGTGAGGCCGTACAAGTAATTGTTCTTTGAGACTAATGAACCTCTTATTCCGTGAAGGTTGGTCATGTTGCTGTAAGGATTACACGGACGTTGGTCCACTGGTGGATAGATGGGGTCTAAGTCGGTCGAAGTTATTTGTACAGAACACGGTAAGCCAAAAAGTATCTTAGGATAAATCGTCAACTATCTGAAGACGTGAATTCAACAAGCAAGTGCAGATTTACGCAAGAAGTGATCCAGCCAAAACTGTTAAATGACCATAAACTTACTTTTGGAAAGCCGCTGATTTTCAATATTACTAACGCGTGCGTAAGTGACTTACGCAGCGGTGCGTTCTTGGAGGAATGGAGATTTCTGCCTAATTTTGCAACCACAAACAAAAAGAAAGTAACTCACATTTAAACAACAGAAAAGATGAAAGAGATGAAGAAGATTGCAGAAGGCAAGAATTTCACTGCCTGTGATTTCGGCAAGTTGAATGATCTGGGAGGGTACGTGCTCCAGTTGGGCGACATCAAGATTCCCGGCAAGGTCTTTGGCGGCCAGGCCGTGGGAGTCACAGGTGGAGATTTCTCTTTCCAGATCTATCAGCCTGGACAAGAGGGAGGCTTCTACCACACCCACAAGAACCACGAGGAGCTCTACTTCGTGCTCAGCGGCAAAGGAGAATACCAGGTTGACGGCGTCAACATCCCCCTCCAGGAGGGAAGCGTCGTGCGTGTAGCTCCTGCCGGCAAGCGCACCATCCACAACAATGGCAGCGAACCGCTGGTTGTGCTCTGCGTGCAGTATCGTGGCGCCACCTTCTCTGCCGAGGACGCCACAGACGGCGTGATCCTGCAGGACCAGGTGGAGTGGTAATCGGATCATGTCGTCCATACGCTCCACGACACGGATTTTATCCATCAGCCATCCTCTTGACAATAAGAGGATGGCATTTGCGTTATTATCATATATGATCAAAAAACAAGTTACCGACCCCGTCTTTCCGCAGTGTCCCATCCGCAATGTGCTCGCGCGCATCGGCGACCGCTGGTCACTGCTCATCCTGCTTGCGCTGCAAGACAGCCATAGGCAGATGCGATTCAAAGATCTGTGCCAAGCCATCCCTGACGTGTCGCAGAAGATGCTGGCCTCAACCCTCAAGGAGCTGGAGGCTGATGGCTTGGTGAGCCGCACGGCTTACTCAGAGATACCGCCCCGCGTGGAATACGCCCTCACAGAGCGTGGAGAATCCCTCATGCCGCTGCTCAACCAGCTGGTGAACTGGTCGGTGGAAAACATGAGTGGGATCATGACGAGCCGCAAGAGGTATGCGGACAACAACAACGCCAAGTGATTTTCACGGACAAAGGGACGAGAGGATGGCGAACTTGACGCAAACGTGGTTGTTGCATTTTTTGCAACAACCACTAAACATGGTGCTATTGAAGGAAAAACACAGGTGCACCAAGTGGCTTTCTACAACCCTCGACATGATCATCAGCGAACGAAGAGTTGACATTTTCACTCTGGGTAGTCTAAGAAGCCGACGTGCGACTCCGTGAGAAACCACAGGCCGTCGAAGCGCACGAAGCCCAGTATGGCTATCATGTATCGGTCGTCGAACGAGACGACGGTCTTGTAGCCCACGCGATTCTTGCCCACGGCAAAGAATGTGGCGTAGTTTTTCACGTCCTTCACCACGGTCTCTTCCCGCGGCTCAAGGGGCACGATGTGGTTTTTCTGGAAATAGGGAATGGTCATGCGAAAGCGTCGCTCCATGCTCCCCTCGTCGTCGGCACCCGAATAGTTGCTGAAGAGGTAACTGGTGCGCTTGACCGGCACCAGGTTGTACAGTTCGAGGAAGCCCTTGAAGTGATGGTCGCCCATATCCTTGTTGCAGGGCGAGTTGGGATCATACACCTTGTCACACTCCTCCCGCAACAGTCCGTCGGGAGCATGCTCGGTGAAGAACCCCTGCGCCTCTACCCCCTCCTCGACGGGCACCATGGCCCTGCCGTCCGAGTAGTAACAACTATCTACAGCCTGTCCCCATGAGGCCACAGAGATACACAGCGCGACCAAACCGGCCCATAGTCTTTTCCTTATCATAGCGTCATCACATATAATGTGATACAAAGATAGCCATTAAAAATAAAGTTTCCAAAAGAGCAGGGGGAAAAATATCAATATCCGCGCTTCATAGAGCGTCATGTCAGGGAAAAAACGTATATTTGCATTCTAATCCTCCTCCCATTTTTATTATCATTTTACGATAATCACTTTGTGATAATCCAAACAAAAGTCGTATCTTTGCATCCGTATTGCGACGTGAGATCGTACAAGTAATTGTTCTTTGAGACTAATGGACCCCTTATTCCGTCATGGTTGGTCATGTTGCTGTAATGATTACACGGACGTTGGTCCACCTGTAAATAGATGGGGGCTAAGTCGGTCGAAGCTATTTGTACGGAACTCGGTAAACCCAAAAGTCTTCTCTCTCAGCAATGAACGAGGCAAGGCTATCGCAAGAGTGACCGAAGGGCTTGTGGGTAAACGGCAATGGAGGAAGCGAACGCCCCTCTATAATGGAGGGGATAGACTTGGAGAATATATAATAAAGGTATAGATACGGCAATGAAGAATCCTTTTGTCACAAACGGTTACGCCGGTCCGGAATACTTCTGCGACCGTGTGGAAGAAACCCAGCACATCACAGAGATGCTGACCAATGAGAATAACATGGCTCTGATTTCCCCTCGACGTATCGGAAAGACGGAGCTGATTCACCATTGCTTTGCCCAGCCAGTCATCCAAAAAGATTATTATACTTTTATCATAGACATCTATTCTACCAATTCCGTTAGCGATCTGGTCAATATGTTCGGCAAAGCCATCATTGAAACACTTCGCCCTAAAGGCAGAAGTGCTTGGGAGAAATTTCTGATGGCCCTCTCTTCCCTACGTTCAGAAATCTCATTCGACATCAACGGAGCTCCAGTTTGGGGGATAGGCATCGGCAACATGGTAAATCCCGAAATTACGCTTGATGAGATATTCGCTTACCTCAACCAAGCCGACAAGCCATGTCTTGTTGCGATCGACGAGTTTCAGCAAATCAACAACTATGCCGACAATCGCATTGAGGCTTTGCTCCGCACCTATATCCAGCGATGCACCAATGCTCACTTCATCTTCTCGGGTTCTCACCGCCATCTGATGGCAGAGATGTTCACATCCCCAGCCCGCCCTTTCTATCAGAGCGTGACACTGATGAACCTGAAGCCACTGGATATAGAGAAATACAAGGAGTTTGCCACAACCAAATTTGAGGAGCACAACAAGCATCTCGACACAGCCATCATCGGAGAACTCTTCGCCCGTTTCGGTGGTGTCACCTCGTACATCCAGCGAGTGATGAACGTCCTCTTCCTCAAGACTCCCGAGCAAGGCACCTGCACGCTGGACATGGTAGATGACGCCATCAACTACAACCTCAATATGGCTTCAGACACCTATGAGACCCTTCTGCGCCAGATGCCGGAAAAGCAGCGCAACGTCTTCATCGCCATCTCTGCAGAGGGCGAAGCAAGAAGCGTAAGGAGCGGAGCCTTCGCCAAAAAATATCATCTCCCGTCGCCAAGCTCAGTAAATTCTGCCCTGAAGGGATTGCTGGAGAAAGATTTTATCACCCAGCAGGATGATGCCTACGTGGTATATGACAAGTTCTTCGACTTATGGCTGAAAAAATACATGAAGTAAGGTCAAAAAGTATATTTGCATTCTAATTGCGATTGATAAAGAAAGAGCAGACACTTAACAAGATAAAAGGAGAGGAGAAAGCATGGAGGACAGAGAACGATTGCTAAAAGGTTGCCCAGAGTTCGACCGCCTTGCCTTTACTGTGCTGGCCATCGAAGCCTCGGCACAGAAAATGGGCATATCGCCATCTGAAATGAGAAGGCGACTAGACAAAGTGGGACTTATCAAAAATCTCATTCAGGACTGCTATGAGACATTGCATACCGAAAGCCGCGAAACCGTAGCAAACGACGTGGTCGAGGCTCTTAAAAATTGGGAGAAAGAAGAATAATGGAAAAGCATACATTATACGAAAGGATATAATTATGTTAGACTTTTTATTGTGGAACAAAATAGCACGTATCATTGCACAACTGGCAGACACGCTGCATATATCAACAGACCGGGCGCTGCAAATCTTCTACGACTCGGAAGTCTGCCAAATGCTTCACGACAAAGAACTTGGGCTGCATCTGATGAGCGACACCTATATTGTCAACGACTTGATAGAGGAGCTACGGAGAAAGCAATAGGCTGGATCGCCCTGGCGATAGAAAAAGGTACAAAGTCATGCAGGAAATGGGAGATGACGCCTCCCCTACTCTTCCTCTATATTGCCCCCGACCTTATCGTGGCGACAAGTGCTTATTTTCACCCCTTTTTATGAAGTTAACTTCGTAGGCCGATGAAGTTAACTTCGCAGGCCTACGAAGTCAATATACTTTTTCGAGCCATTTTAGTGGGTCAGCCGAGAGGGCTGGGATATCCTCCGTTTTCAGTATATAGGGTAGCACTTAACATCAAGTCCATACTTTTTACAGAACTGTTCCATCTTATCCCAATCGACGCCATTCTTCTTGACGAACCGAATGAAGTCTTCGGGATCGTTTTTTCTGTGATGGGAGAAACTAATGAGGAAATACTGTTTTTTAAGCAACTCTTTCAATGCTTGAAGTCTAGCTCCTTGATTTACTTTTTCTATATCAGTTTTGGGCACTACACCCATTTCTTTCTTGTATTCTTCAACTAAGAATTTTCTATCAGAGAGGACTTCAGCCGTCTTATGAGAAATTGCGGATGAGTCGCTTAAATACTTTGGAAGCTTTTTGAACTTTACTTGTGGTTGAGAATACTCCACGTTACCAAAGAGAGACACTCCTCTTTCCACGGGCGGAGTATATTCTATTCCGTAGTAGTCCGTCACTACATCTTGATAATAATAGGTATAATACTTGTATCCGCAGAAAGCAAGTGCCAATATAAGCACTACCGCCGGCAAGATCACAAACTGTTTCTGTTTCATTCTTGATCGATTATATGGTCCTTATGACTTTATACTTAATGCTCCCACTTGAGAGGATGGTCAGCATGGAAGCTAAATTGTTGTATTCCAGCAGAGAACAGCGTTGCTTCTATGCGAATAGACTTCGCCTTCTTCAATGCTTTTAAAAAAGCAGACTTCTTTCGAATAAATGCGAAATCAGTACCGCTGTTGGCACCTTCATCAAAATAAAACTTCATTAGGGAATTATTGTCGAACTTTACCGTCACATAGTTATTCCCATAATATTCATTGCCGCCAAACTGATCACTGGACAATCTCAAATACACATCAAGTCCGCCAAACTTTTTGGCTTTACGGACAACAATACACATGTCACCACCGGAAAAGGCCCCTCCATTCTCATTATAGTCACTGCAGAGAATTGCAACATAATCAGTAGAACCTCTCATCTTATCCTTGCTAGTATCGTATTGCCATTCTGATTTCAGGCCTTCAGTAGGGACACTTGTCGAGTCAACATAAACTGAATCTAAAGCTACATAACCTGAGTCCACAACTGCTGCATTATCGGTAGAAGAAGTCGGACTGGTAATTGTCAAAAGTGCAGAAATAAAGAATGCAGAAAGTACGCCTATAAACAGCACTATGTATAAGAAAACAGAATGGGAAGAATAAGTACTCTTCTCCTCTACAGACTTATCAGAATGGGCATTATTCTCCTCTTCCTTACTATCTTTGTTCTTGATTTGCAAGCCATCATCAGAGGGAGTTATCGCTTCCCCATGTTTAAGAGATTCTTCCTTTTTCTTCTCACCCTTCCATTTCTGGAACTCTTCGAATTCTTTTCTTTCTTCGTCAGTCATAGTCGAAAATATACTAAAGTTTCAGCATCACCCCAAAATAATGGGATAAAAACAACAGTTTCGCTATAACAAGTTGTATCCTTGTAGTCGCTAAAACGCGATGAAACAACGATTTAAAGAGCAACTGTCATAGATGGCAAATTTACGCATTTTTTCGGAGGAGACCAACACCTTTAGTGTTAAAAGTTCATTGCGGACCAATTTGATGGCACTTTTCACCCGATTTTGGGCTTGGTCATCTGTTTCGCAGGATATCATTGGAGAAGCAGGCGGGCGTTTCAGCCGTCCAGATCATATTTTGTCTCTCTGTCTTTTCCCTACAACAGGTGAAAAGCCTTCCGTGAGGCTTCCTCGGAAGGCACACCCGATATCGAAAACGTTAAACGTTAAACGTTAAAACGTTAATAGGGCGGGCTCGACAAGCGCACCCACCCTACCACTATATATATAATCCCAATTACTCTTCGAACTCTACCAGCGCCTGGCGGAAAACGGAGCGTACCCGGCCCAGTATCACCAACGAATGCTCCAGTTGCAGACGCAGGGAAGCCTCATCGCTGTAGAAGAACTCGCAACTGGCCGTGACCTCCGTGAGGTTGGTATCTATGTAGATCTTTGCCAGCCTCACCTCTCGCGTGAGTTTGTTGCAGAGAGTGAGGACCTTGATCTCCTCGCCTTCGCTCATCTCGTAAAACTGCGGCAGCATGACCACGAGGAAGGACGTTTCCTCCTGCTGGGTGGCAAGCACATAGAGGTGCTTCATCTGAAAGCGAAACAACACGTCGCCGTCGCTATCCACCCGCGGCTGGTAGCCCATGTCTTCCAGCACGCTGATGACCATTGATCTTTTGTCCATAAGAATGTCCTCCAGTTATGATTCGTTGTCGTCCGTCAGTTCCTCGCAGCCCTCGCTCGTATCGTCGCTATCGGCGAACTGCTTCTCGATGGCCTTCACCGCCTTGCTGGCGAAGACCACGCCGGCCTCCAGATGGGCAATCATCCGAGAGATCAAGGCCTCCAGTTCCTCGCCGCCGAAGAGCTCGCGCTCGTAGCAGAGCCACATGCTATGGCCTGGGGTGAACGCCTTGACATATTTCAGCGAGGCGTTGATCTTCTCCGAGAGCGCACAATATGTGGCGACATTCTCCTCGTCGTATTCATAGAAGCCTGGGAGCGCAATGGTCAGGAAGTCTTCGTCGTCCTCGTTGCACAGATAGAGAAGCGTCATGCCTTCATACTCAAACTCATAGCCGACATCGTCGCTCTTCTCCAAGCAGAAACCAAGACGGGCAAAAGCCTCTAAGATTTTTTCTTTCATAATCGTTTAGATTGATGGGTTATACGTTGTTGTTATCGAAATCCGATGCTGGCCGGCTGACCGCCCTTGTCCTTGGGCGAAAACTCCCTGTGGACGCGCTGGTATTCGCGCAGGTCGCGACTGCTGACCGAGGGGCTGCGCCCGGAGATGATCTCTTCGAGCTGCTTCTGGGTGATATTCTGCAGCGTATGCTCTCCGCAGCCTATCGCCTCGTTGAACTTCTTGCGCGCTGCCGACTTCACGATATAGTTGATGTCGCTGCAGTTGTAGCCTTGCGTCAGGTGGGCAAGCTGGTCCATGTCTATGCCCTCTTCCCTTGGCAACTTGGCCAGTTCCAGGGCAAACAGACTCTTGCGGGCCTCGTGGTCGGGCATGTCCACATAGACCAGTTCGTCGATGCGTCCCGTCCTCAGCACGGCCTTGTCGATGCGCTCGGGATGGTTGGTGGCGGCAAGGACATAGACGCCTTTGTCGGAAGCATGGTTGAGCATACAGAGAAACTCGTTCACCTCGCTGTCGTAGTGCTGGTTGTTTTCGTTTCCTGTGCGACGCGGCACCATGGCGTCAAACTCGTCAAAGAAGAGCAATGCCGGCGCGTGTCTCTCCGCATTCTTGAAGACCTCGCCGATCTTCTCCTGCGTGCCGTGCACCATGGTGCTGGCCAAATCGTCCGGGACGACCTTGATAAAGTGGATGCCGACCTCCTCAGCCATTTTCTCGGCAAAGAACGTCTTGCCACATCCCGCAGGCCCATAGAAGAGCATGGAGGGAGGACGGATGCCGTAGGCGTCGGCCAGATCACGATGTTGGAGCACATTGATGAAGCCCTCCTTGACCCGCTGCTTCAGGTCCTCCATGCCGGCAATGTCGCCAAAACCATTGCCATGCTTCTTGGCCGTCGGCTGAGGCTTGGGCCTGGGCTTGCTGCTTGACTGATCGCTCGTCTGGTCGCTCGTCGGCTTCCTCCGGGGAACCGCTGACTTTCCGCCACTGATGCGGCGGAGCCATTCCTTTTCGGCTGTTGTTCTATCCATCTTTGCGTCCTCCGTTTTTCGTTTTCGTTGTACGATATTTATGTCCGTAGTCGTTGCACGACGTTTATATTCGTTTTCGTTGACGATCTTTATATTCGTAGTCGCTGCTCGACGTCTATGTATATAGAGGGCGAAAAGCATGGAGATTCTATCAGCGCAAGTGTGTCCTACCAGTTTTTTATCCTGAATATTCTACTGGTTTTGACCCTAAAGATCTTACAGCTTTGACCTGAATATTCCACAGAATTTGACCCTAAGATAGCCACCTTCCCGATGGTAACTTAAGACCGACTTCGATGATAACTTATGAGTGGCAGGGAGGGTAACTAAAGGCTACCACCTGGTCAATTGTGTTGCTTTGATTTTTGCGCTTCCATTTTTTATTCTTACTTTTGCAGACATCATTCAGGCCCACCGGGTGAACCATCCACAAGAATTTACAAAGGTGGCAACCACGGCAATCACCAGGTGATGAAGAAATGGATGAAGAAAAGAAAGAAATGAAGAAAAGAAAGATTTGAAAATGACAAAAGGATCACTTATACTTCTAACGTCAGTCATGATACTCGTGTCAACTCTCACCTGTCGGGCTGCTTGTCCCGACTCGATCCGCCAGCAAAAGATGTTGGAGGAGGAGCAGGACTTCTTGGCCAATATGAAGCCAGGACTGCAGCATATACAGATGATGGCCGTAAGGAAAGCAATGGAAGGCAATGACACCGAACTACAGCAGATAAGGCAGAGCCGAAACCAGCCGCCTACTTTGCCGGAAGGCGTCAAGACTTTCTATCCGAGAGAGAACATCTGTCTCTTCTCTCCCAAGCATGAGACTGACCGCAAGCGCCCCATCCTGCTCTACCTCCATGGCGGAGGATGGTGCTTTGGCAGCATCAACAGTTGCGCGCGGTTCTGTGCCGCCGTAGCCCTGGAGGCCGACTGTCTGGTGGCAGCATTAGACTATCGTCTGGCACCTGCCCACCCCTACCCTGCCGCACTCGAAGATTGTCAAAGGGCAGTACGTTACCTGCAAGAACACGCGGCCGACTGGGGAGGCGACACCACGATGATAGCCTTAGGAGGAGACAGTGCTGGGGGCAACCTGGCATTGGCAACCGCCATGTCAGCATCGGGCATTCGCAAAGTGATACCGATTTATCCCGTGACCAAACTCTTCACCGAAAGGACTCCTTCTTGGGAAAAGTATGCCAAGGGGTATGGCAACGATGCTGAGCTCCTCGAAGCGTTCAACGAAGCCTATGCCAATCGTCAGGAGCGCAAGCCGCTCGTGTCGGTAGGCCTGTGTGATGACGACGCATTGAAAACGTTGCCGCCCGCGCTATTCATATCGGCAGGCCACGACATTCTCCTGGACCAAACTGCAGAACTTGTCCAGCGCCTCCACAACCTTGGCAGACCCGTCATCTACCGCGTCTATCCCACCGCCACCCATCTATTCATAACAGTCCCAGGACAACCCACAGCCTTTGAAGAAGCCGTCAAGGACGTGAGCAGGTTTCTGAACGACCATCATGCGGCCAAGTGACTTCCACATGAGATTCATAATGGCATGAGAAGTAATTGGGTTTAGCAGAAAGTTGGCAAAATATTTGGCAATATGGGAATAAAATTATATTTTTGCAAAATTGAACAAGAGCATAACATTTAAAACAAGAAGATTATGGCAATAGAAATAAAGTCAATACCCGTCCTTCACGGTGAAGCAGCGGCTCGTTTCGTAGAAGCTGCTGATGAGGCATTGGAAAAGCGTGGTTCCATCGACTTCTCAAAACAAGTAGCCAAGGCTCGTGCCATATTAAAACGTTCAAGGTTGTACATTTAATATGTTAGAGCAGTGTGATTTCATGGAACTAACAGAGGAAGTCTTGCAGCAATGCAAAAGCTTCACCTGCAAGGATGAGGACATAACAGAGTTCTTCACCCATGACTATGCAGACTATACGTATCAGTTGCTTGGAAAATCATATTGTTTTGTCAAACCTGACACGTATGAAATTGTTTGTGCATTCACTGTAGCCAATTCAAGCGTAAAAGTAGATTCACTTCCATCTAGTCTTAGGAACAAATTGAATCGAAAAATACCTAATGCCAAGCGAAAGCCACAATATCCTGCGGTTTTAGTTGGACAATTGGCTGTTAGCGATTCTTTTAGTGGATATCATATTGGAGATGAGTTGTTGGACTTCATCAAGTCATGGTTTATTGACCCATTGAACAAAACGGGATGTCGATACATCGTAGTAGATGCCGTCAATCATCCGAAAGTCTTTGAATATTATCAACGAAACAACTTTAAATTTCTGTTTTCATCAGATAAAGAAGAGTAGGCGTTCTTACACTATAAAGACCAAGAGCCAACCACTTCCACAGAGCCTATCAGAACGCGACTGATGTATTTTGACTTGATTTATCTACGCACGAAATAGGCAAGCCATAGCGGATGATGCCGCTCTATAGACAAAATAAGTTTGTTATCAAAACGAGAAGTATGAAAAAGAATTGGATGATTTGGGGACTCGCCGCCATGGCGCTGATGTCCTCCTGTACAGACCAGAAGACCGCACCAAGCACCGCGGACAACGACACCACCAGCGTGGCCCAAGACACGGCCTCTATCGACAGCATGGACCTGGCTTCCATCGCCGGCACCTATGAGGGCACCCTCCCTGCCGCCGACTGCCCGGGCATCAAGACCGTGCTCACCATCCATGCCGACAGCACCTACCAGCTGACGCAGGACTACCTGGAGCGCAAGGACGGCCACGACGAGGCCAGCGGCGTGCTGCGCGTGCTCGACGGCAAGGTACTGGTGCTCGAACGCCCGTCGAGTGGCGAGCAGACCTACTACAAGGTGAAGGACGACCAGCACGTCGTCATGACCGACTCGCTGGGCAACGAGCCCGAGGGAGAGACGGCCAAACTGTATGTGCTCACCAAGACGAAGTAGGACGCTGAGGCGTCTTTCTTCACGCCACGCAACGACCTGACGACTTTATCTTTTGGGGGCTGTGTCAAACCATTGGTTTTGGCACAGCCCCCAAAGCATATACCGACAAGGCAAACGCCTCGCACGCCCCGCCTATTCCCCCTCGGGCAAGGCTGGGACAATGCGACGGACGTGGCCTTCCCTGCGAGAGAGAATCAGGGGCACGCGCTCCACCACCACGACCGAGGTGTCGAGACCGAGCGCCTTGGGCTCGTCGATGCTGATCTTGCCTATGAGCGCATAGAGACTCATCAAGAGGTTGTGGCGACGGTCGAACGAGTCTTCGGGATAATAGACGCGATGGATGATGATGAAGCGGAAGTCGCCCGCCACACCATAGCGCCGCAAGGAGGGGTAGCAACTGGTCAGATCCACCCTGCCCTCTGCCACCAAGTCCTCGACGACCTGGCGCAGATAGAGACTCACACGAGGCTCTATGCGGAAACCGATACGCATCGTCACGCTATAGAGCGTGTCCTCCACCAGCGTGCTGCAACTATACTCCAGCGTATCGGGCGCATCCACATACTCCAGGTTGATGAGCCAATAGTGGTCGGCACGCTTCGGCTGCTTGTTGATGATGGAATAGATCAGTTTGTCGTCCACGGTACTCTCCTTTCCCGTATGATTGACATAGACCAGGTTGGAGGCATACTTGGGTATGCGATCGTCGGCCTTGATATCGGAGATGATCTGATAGTAGTCACTCAGCGGCTTGCTGGAGATATGCTGACGGCGAATACGTTTGGCACGCACCCACACCAGCATCATGCAGAAAAGAACGCCCGCGATGAGCAACGTACACCATCCTCCGGCAAGAAACTTGGAGAGGTTGGCGGCCAGGAAGATGCCCTCTATGACACAGTAGCTGCCGACAAAGACCATGCAGAGGATGCGCGACACGCCCCTTTGGCGCAGGTAGAAGCCCAGGAGCAAGGTGGTCATCAGCATCGTGATGGTGATGGCAAGTCCGTAGGCGGCCTCCATGTGGGAGGAGTCGCGAAAGAGGAGGAGGATCAGCACCACACCGATATACATGGCCATATTGACCGCAGGGATAAACAGCTGGCCCTTGACATGAGTGGGATGCTTGATGCGCATCCGAGGCCAGAAGTCGAGGTTCATCGCCTCGCTCAAGATGGAGAACGTGCCACTGATGAGGGCCTGGCTTGCCACGATGGCTGCCCCTGTAGCCATCACGATGGAGAAGATCAGCAAGCCTTGAGGCATGATGGCATAGAACGGATTGACCGAAGCCGCCACGTCGGCATGGCAGAGAATCCACGCTCCCTGCCCGAGATAGTTGAGGATGAGCATCGTCTTGACAAAGGCCCAGCTCACGGTGATGTTTCGCCTGCCACAATGTCCCAAGTCGGAATAGAGCGCCTCCGCACCCGTAGTACAGAGAAACACCGCGCCCAAGACGAGAAACCACTCGGGCGACGTCGCCAGCAGCCGCAGGGCATAATAGGGATTGAGCGCCCGGATCACCTGCGGATAGGAGACGAGGCTGATCGTGCCGACCGCACCCAGCAGGAGAAACCACAGCAGCATGAAGCCACCAAACGACTTGCCGATGCTCTCCGTGCCGAAGCGCTGCACGAAGAAGACGACGGTGATGATGGCCAGGGTGATGGGGAGGACAGGCAGATGTGGACTGACGCTCTCCAAACCCTCGATGGCCGTGGTCACGGTGATGGCAGGCGTGATGATGCCGTCGGCCAACAAGGTGCTTGCTCCCATAAGGGCCAGCAGATAGATCCACTTTCTCTTGTGGCGACGCAGCAGGGCGTAGAGCGCCAGGATGCCTCCCTCGCCATGGTTGTCCGCCCGCAGGGCCACGAGGACATACTTGACGGTAGTCTGCAGGGCAAGCGTCCAGATGATGCAAGACAGCGCACCCAAGATCATTGGTTCGTCCACCCTTTGGCCTACATGGAGGATGGCCTTCATCACATAGAGAGGCGACGTGCCAATGTCTCCAAAGACAATGCCCAGCGTGACGAGCATTCCAATCCACCCCATACGGTTGCAGCGCTTCTCGGCAGTGCTTCCATTTCTCAAGTTACTCATACCATGAATACAATCTATTCGTTATACCTATTTGAAAAGAAGCCGCAAAGTTATGGCTTAAACCACAGAGCCTAGAATAATTTAACATCACTTAGCGAGTTTAACGGTCGTTACACAAGCACCACCTTCACCACTCTCCCACAAAGAAAATCGGCCATTGGAAACGACTTCTCCCGTTTCCAATGGCCGACCTGCCACTACCGCGACCCCGCGTCAATACACCTTCACCTCGTCCGTGAAGACCCACTCGCCAGGATTGTCCTCCTTGGCGGAGATACGGACGAAACGCGCCTTCTGCTTCTTGCCCTGATACGTCACCGTACGCGTACCGACCACATTGAGTCGCTCGCGGGTGTACGCCTGGTCATAGACAGGCACGAAATGGTCGCCGTCGCTGGAGATACTGATCGTGACACGGCTGGGATAGAACACCCATGCGCCGTCGCTCTGCATGAAGTCGAGGCTGACGGTACTAAACCGCTTCTCCTCGCCCAGGTCGATGGTGATGTCGAAGGGAGCCACCGTCGTGTCGCGACGCTGCATGAATCCCTGCCAACGGCCGTCGCCATAGGACCATCCGCCACACATCCCGTCGGTCAGCGTGCCGTCGCCCTGTCCCACATACGACTGCGAGTAGGGCTGGTGATAGGTCACTCCTGCCCCGACAGCCAGATGGCGCACGGGCTTCTGCTTCTCCTTGCGGTCCCCCTTCTCCTTTCTGAGGTCGAAGGCATTGACATGCTGCGCAGCCAGCCACGGATATTGCGCCACGACGGCAGCACTCAGCTCCTCGTAGGATCGGCTACGTCCGCTCCATCCCACCTCGGCAATGGCCAGTTCGCGGGGATAGAGCATATACTCGGCATAGTCCTCCGTCTTGATATACTCCGTCCAGAGATTGCCCTGCACACCCAGCACACGACCCGTGAAGCCATCGCCACTATAGGGCGCGGGATCAAAGTTCCAGAGATTGCGCAGTGGCTGATAACTTCCTCCGGCAAAGGGCTCGGTGGGCGGAGCGTCCTGGTAGCGGTCCAGATAGTAGTCGCCAGGCGAGAGGATCACGTTATGACCCCTGCGCATGGCCCGCTGAGCCGCCTTGATGTCGCGCCATACCATCACGTTGACGTTCTCGCCGAGCGAAGGCGCGTGGGCAGCCAGACTATCGTCGAGCACCTCGTCCCATCCGATGGCCTCCCTGCCCTCCAGCCGGAGATAGGCGGCGATGCGCTGGATGAGATATCCCTGCAGGTCTGCCGTACTGCGGAGCCCCAGCAGCCGAGCCTTGCGCTGACAGTTGGGACATGATCCCCAGCTACCCTTGCCTGCCTCGTCGCCACCGATATGGATCCACTTCGACGGAAACACCTCCATCACCTCGTCGAGGATATTGTGGAGCACGGCATAGGTCGTCTCGCTCGACGGACAGACGTCGCCCTGCGCCTCCTGGTTGCCCTCACACTTCAGTTGGGGACAAGCCGCGGTCAACTCCTCGCTATGTCCCGGCATCTCGATCTCGGGCACGACCGTGATGCCTTTCTTGGCAGCATAGGCCACCAGTTCGCGCATCTCGTCCTTCGTATAGTAGCCTCCATAGGCCCCGGGATCGCCCTCCCTCATATAGCGGCGGTCGTTGTCGATCCACCATTTCGTCCAGTCGCTCTCCGTGCGCCATGCCGCCTTCTTCGTCAGTTCGGGATAGCGGTCTATCTGCATGCGCCATCCTCCCGCGTCGGTGAGGTGGAGGTGAAGGCGATTGACCTTGTAATGGGCGAGGACATCCACCTGCTTCTTCAGAAAACTCAGCGGGAAAAAATGGCGGGAGATGTCGATCATGCAGCCACGCCACTCATAGCTCGGCCAGTCCTCGATATCACAGACGGGCAGCAGGTCTCCCTTGCGGAGTTGGCTGATGGTCTGTGTGGCATAGAAGAGGCCTGTGGAGTCGACATAGGCCACCCGCATCGTGTCGGGCGTGATATGGAGACGGTAGTACTCCTTGCCATGGCCCGCCCCAGAAGTCTCCTCCATCAGGATGACACCCTTTTGCGGATTGAAAGTGCCCTTGCCAAAGACGGCCTGCTTCGGCTGCGGCAACAGTTGCTGTGCGCCGACGGGAGTGACGGCAGCAGAGAGCGATACGGCGGTCAGTGCCGCCAGGATAGTATTTCTTTTCATAACCTTTGCAATGGTCAAGTGATGGTAAAGAAGTATTGCACGCGTCAGTCGATGAAGCGGCGGGTGATTTTTTCATAGGCGTCGATGCGGCGGTCGCGCAGGAAGGGCCACCAGCGGCGCACATTCTCGCTATGCCCAAGATCGATGTCGAACAGGCGCAATGCCTCCTCGCTGTCCGACCCCTGCCAGAGGAGTTCGCCCTGAGGCCCAGCCACAAAACTGGATCCCCAAAACTGGATGCCACCGGAGCAGGCCTGTCCCTCCGTCTTGCCCACGGGCGAAGGCTCGAAGCCCACCCTGTTGACAGCGACGACAGGAAGTCCGTTAGCCACAGCATGGCCGCGCATCACGGTGGTCCACGCCGTACGCTGGCGCTGCTGCTCCTCCTCGACGTCGGAGGGTTCATAGCCGATGGCCGTCGGGTAGATCAGAATCTCTGCCCCCTGCAAGGCCATCAGGCGCGCTGCCTCCGGATACCACTGGTCCCAGCAGACCAACACGCCCAAGCGGCCCACACTCGTGTCGATGGGACGGAAACCGAGGTCGCCAGGAGTAAAGTAAAACTTCTCATAGTAGGCCGGATCGTCGGGGATGTGCATCTTGCGATACTTGCCTGCGATGGTTCCATCGCGCTCTATCACCACAGCCGTGTTGTGATAGAGACCTGCCGAGCGGCGTTCAAAGAGCGACGTGACGATGACGACGCCCAGACGTTTCGCCAGTTCACCATAGAACTGGGTCGATGGACCGGGGATAGGCTCCGCCAAGTCGAAGTTGGCTACGTCCTCCGTCTGGCAAAAGTAGAGCGAGTTGTGCAACTCCTGTAGTACGACGAGCTGTGCCCCCTCCTGGGCCAGTTGCTCCACGGAGGCAGCCAGGCGGCGCATGTTGTCCGCCACGTCGGCGGTATTGTGTTGTTGTACGATTCCTATTTTCATTGTGAGTCTTGTGATATATTCTATGATATGAGGGTTGACGGGGCTTTCCCTCCGCCCCAGCCCCTTCGGTTTATTCGCCTCCTTGGGCCACGCCTACGGGGATCTGCATGGTCAGGCAGTGGAGCGATCCGTGCTGCTGGATGACGGCCCGCGCGTCCACTCCCACCACCTCATGGTCGGGGAAGGCTTCGCCGACCACCTGCAGCGCCTCGGCGTCGTGGTGTGGCTGATCGTAGGTAGGCACGATGACTGCCCCGTTGACGATCAGGAAATTGGCATAGGTGGCTGGCAAGCGATTCCCCTCCTCGTCGAGGATGGCATCGGGCATCGGCAAGCGCAGCAGTCGGTAGGCCACTTTGGCCTCGCGATTGATGGCCTGCAGGTCGGCCTCCATGGCCTTCAGGTCGGCATACTGCGGATCGGCCTCATCGTCGCAACCCACATAGAGCAGCGTATGGCCTGGCGCACAACGCACCAGGGTGTCGATATGGCCGTCGGTATCGTCGCCCTCCAAGGATCCATGACCGATCCAATAGACCCGATCCACGCCGAAAGCCTGTCGAAGCCGTTCGTCCAGGTCGCCCTGCGTGAGGGGCTGGTTGCGATGAGGGGCCAACAGACAGACCGAGGTCGTAAAGAGATGGCCCTCGCCATCAGCCTCAACCGATCCTCCCTCCAGCACGAAGTCGTCCCAATGGTCCATCGGACAGCGGAAGACTCCCTTTCCCTGGAGCACGCGCCCCAGATGGTTGTCCTGGTCGCTGGCAAACTTCTCGCCCCAGCCATTGAAGCGGAAGTCCATCATCCGCAGTCCTCCCCTGCCATCGGAGAGCGTCAGCGGCATCGTGTCGCGCGCCCATGTGTCGTTGTATTCGGCCTCTATCCAGCGTATCGCCTCCAGCGCACGATCGCTCAACCTACCTGCCAACCACGCGCGTGCCGCCGCCGTATCGCGCGCCACGAGCCACACGGCCTCATACCGGGCAATGGCCTCAATAAACTCGACATAGGTCTGGCGTATCTCGTCGAGGATATAGGCCCAGTCGGTCTGCTCGTCGGGCCACACCAGCACGACGGCCTCCTGCTCCGCCCACTCGGGCAGTAACTGGAAAGCCTCATCGGGAGTATTCTCTCTTATCATGATCTGCTTGTTCCTTATTTCCATTGGTGATTGTGTAGGTGCAAATTTAGCAAAAAAAGCCGACACGGCCAAAGAAAAGGAGGGTTCACGCTGCAAATGCGCAGCTTTTTGCCCCGATGCCTATCCACAAACCACGGTAAATGGAGAAAAGCCACGAGGGAAGTATGATTTTTTTGCCGTCTGATGATGGGTATCTCAGAAATTTTGTGTAAGTTTGTGGCCGAAATATTTACTCATCTTAAACAACCGATTTATGATCAATCGCTTATTGAAATTTCTGGATGCGTCGCCCGTCAATTTCCTCGCTGCGCGCAACATAGCCTGTGAACTCGAGCAGAACGGTTACCGCCGCCTTGACCCTCAGCAGCCCCTCGGCGAACTGAAGGCTGGCGACAAGGTCTATGTGACGAAGAACGACTCTTCGGTCTATGCCTTCCGCCTGGGCCGCAAACCGCTGGCCGAGACGGGATTCCACATGATTTGCGCCCATAGCGACTCGCCCACATTCCGCGTGAAGCCCCATGCAGAGATGACGGGTGAGGGCGGCCTGGTGCGCCTAAACACCGAGGTCTATGGTGGCCCGATCCTCTCCACGTGGTTCGACCGTCCGCTGACGCTCGCTGGCCGCGTCATCGTGCGCGGCAAGGATGCCATGTCGCCCGAGACGATGCTGATGCACGTCCGTCGTCCGCTGCTCCAGATCAGCAACCTCGCCATACACTTCAACCGCCAGGTCAACGACGGCGTGAAACTGAGCAAGCAGAAGGATATGCTTCCCCTCCTGGGACTGATCAACGACGAACTGGAGCAGGGCAACCTGCTGATGAACGTCATTGTCGAGGAACTCAGCAAGCAGCGCCCCGTCAGCCACGAGGACATCCTCGACTTCGACCTCTACCTCGCTGATACGCAGCCCGCCTGCACCTTCGGCGTCCACGACGAGTTTATCTCCTCGGGCCGCCTCGACGACCTGTCGATGTGCTTTGCCGGACTCGAGGCCCTGATTGCAGCTCCCGAGAGCGACACCACCCAGGTGCTCGCCATCTTCGACAACGAGGAGACGGGATCGCAGACCAAGCAGGGTGCTGGCAGCCCCTTCCTGGCTTCGATGCTGATGCGTATTGCCCGTCAGCAGAGTGGCACGGAGGAAGCCTACTGGCAGGCGGTGGAGCGTGCCTTCATGATCTCTGCCGACAATGCCCACGCCTTCCATCCCAACTACGCCGAGAAGTACGACCCGACCAACCACCCCATGCTCGGTGGAGGTCCCGCCATCAAGTTCAACGCCTCCCAGAAGTATGCCAGCGACGCCGTCTCTGCAGCCATCTTCGCTGAGATCTGCCGCAAGGCGGGTGTACCCTGCCAGCGCTTCGTCAACCATAGCGATGTGGCAGGCGGTAGCACGCTGGGCAATATCCTGGCCTCCACAGTCCCCTTGCGTGGTGTCGATATGGGCAATGCCATCCTCGGCATGCACAGTTGCCGCGAGACGGGCAGCGTAGCCGACCATGAGTACTGCGTCCGCGCCTTCACGGAGTTCTACTCCCTGTAGCCTCATGCCACCCTCAGCACCCACCCCCGTCGGATGCTGAGGGTCCAGATAAAAAACGATCGGCCATTGGAAATCATTTCTCATTTCCAATGGCCGATGATTATTTCAAGGGCAATATCCCAAATTTATTCAGACAGCATCCCGAAGGCTTCCCGAAAGCATCCCGAAGAAACAGCCTATGCGGAGCGTCCCGATTTCGTTACATCGCAATCGCTACTTGTTCATCAGTTTGCCAAACAGCGTGAGCATCTGCATGACGGTGTCCTTGCTACCGACGGGTATCTTCAAGTGGGCCTCACCCGTCTCCTTGTCGGTCTCCACGATGCTATCGACCAACTGCTGAGTAGCCTCAGCCGACTTGAGTGTTTCGGCCAGTCCACTAAAGAAGGAGACACCCTGACTGACCAATTGCTGGGGATGGGGCGAAGCATGGTGGCTGGAAGGCCGCTCCTGCGCGCCGTCCTGTGCCTTCGTTGCCGTCTGTCCTTGAGAAGGTTCGTGGTTCGCAGGAGGCTCCTGGTCTGCAATAGCCCCATGGTCTGCTGACGGATGCTGCTCCTCGGAAGGCTGGTGGGTTGCTAAAGATTCATGCCCTACCGAAGACCCATGCTCTGCTGAAGACTCATGGTCCACAGACGACTCCTGATCTACAGAAGACTCATCGTCTGCCTCCGATGCGTCAGCGAGCGTTTCGTCCAAAGAGGCCTCCACAGACGTCTTCCCCTTCTGCTCTTGCTCCACCTCTTCGTCCACATACTCCACCTCGGGAGCGTCTGGCGTTGCCTCCATGACGATTGTGAGGTCATCCATGAGTTTCTTAAACTTGCTCTCATCGACAAACACGGTGTCTGCACCGCCGTCCAAGACTCCCTCAAACATCGACTTCTTAAACCGCAGTTTGTTGATCATACCCTCCTCGATAGAACCTTTCGAGACAAGGTTAATGATCTGCACGGGCTTCTCCTGTCCGAGACGGAAGATACGGGCAATGCGCTGTTCAAGGACAGCAGGATTCCATGGCAAATCCATATTGATGAGTGTGCTCGCCACCTGGAGGTTGAGACCCGTAGATCCTGCATCGGTGGAAAGAAACACGCGACTCTCGGGAAGCGTTGTGAAATCATCTACCAGTTCCCCGCGCCTCTTCGACGGCACTCGTCCATTGAGATACTCATAGCGTACGCCCCGCTTGTCCAGTTCCATCGCCACCAGACGGGTCATGCGCTCCCATTCGCTGAAGACGACCACCTTCTCGTCCCCACTCTCCAAGACATTGTCCAGCAGGTTCATCACCTCCGCTATCTTGACATCACTACGCGTCGTGAGATTTTGTTCCAAGATAAAGGTGCTGTCGGCCACCATCCGCATCTGACCCAGCAACTTGAGCACGCGCAGCCTGTCCTGCTCCGTCATGTAGTGGTATTTGCGATACTTGTTCAGGATCACCAACAAGTCCCACTTAAACTCCGAGTGGAGATCGTCCTGGCGTTGAGTCATCGGGACCAGCACAAACTGGTCGCTCCGCTTGGGCAACTGCAGACGCACGCCTTTCTTCGTCCTCCGCAACAGTCGGTTGCTGACGGCCTCGCCAATGGCGTTGAGGTCCTTATAGCCCATAATACCGCCCGTCTCGGGATGGAGCAGGATGTGCTGGTCGCGAAACTGGTAGTAAGGTCCGAGACAAAACTGGTCCACCAGTTCCATGTTGGCATAGAGCTCCTCCAACTTATTCTCCATCGGCGTGCCAGACAGCAAGACCGCATAGCGCGACGCTATCTTGCGGGCAGCACGGGAGATCAGCGTGTCCCAATTCTTCAGCCGTTGTATCTCGTCCATAATCAACACGTCGGTATCCAACTTGCCCAGTTGTCTGACGTCGTTGCTCATCGTGTGGTAAGAGACAATCTTGTAGGGTGCGGGCGCCTTATACAGTTTGGCGCGCTTAGCAGGAGTGCCTTCTACGACCACCACCTTCGGAATGGTCAAGCCGTCCTCCACGCCTTTCCCACTACTCTCTACCCTGTCACCGCCCGTGAATCGTTCTATCTCCCGCTTCCACTGGTATTTCAGCGACGTGGGACAGACCACCAGTACCTGCTCAGCCATGCCCTCACGCAGATAGACCTCTGCCGAGGCGATGGCCTGCAACGTCTTGCCCAGTCCCATCTCGTCGGCAATGATGGCCTTGCCGGCACGCACGGCGAAGCGCGTCCCCTCCTTTTGGTAGGGATAGAGCGGCACGGTGAGCATTTGGTCGAGATATTCGTCCGTGTATTTTTCCTCCAACAACCGGCAACGCTTGATCCGGTCACGCCGCTCCAGGACATAATCGAGGGCGTCGTCATAGCAGCGAAAGTCGGGAGCAATGGCCTTGGCAGCCTGAACGAACACGTCAAAGCGGGCATAGGCATCCTCGCGAAGCACACCCGACTCATCAAAATAGTCTTTCGCCAATCGCTCCAGCATCTCCCGACCATGATCGCCAATGCGTATCTTCACCCTGCGCGGCCCTTTGTAGTCGATATAGACCGAACTATAGTCGGGCTCTGCCACCTGCACCTTCTTGCGCTTCTGCCTCACCCAGAGTTTCACGGCCTCCATGTGCTTACAAGTGCCGAGCTGCGAAGTCTTGAAGTCATAGCAGGAGCAGTAGTTCCACAGGCTGTCCTTCCCCCGATATACCACCTTGTATTCGTTTCTCGTAGCCGCATTGACCACCCGAAACTCTCCCGGAGCATACTGTTCGTCCACCATCCGTATGGCAAAGGTCTCCTTCTCGGCCTGCAGCTTTCGCAACGCGATCTGCCACTCCTCGAGCTTCATGCCCGCAGGCTTCTGCATATTGTTTATTTTCGGCATCACGACCTTGGCTCGTTTGCGCCGGCCCTTCGTCTTCTTGGCGCCTTGGGCTGTCGCCTTCCCTCGCCTTTTGCCCCCGCCCTTTTCAGGACTTGCGGCTTCCACTGGAGATTGTTCTTCTTTCTTCTCTATATGTACCTTTTTCATGGTGCTCATGATGTTCTAACAGTATTAATGTGACTATTCGCTGACTTTATTTCCATGCGCTACCTACGCCTCCCTCCAGTCGTCAATCGTTTCCGTCCGCGACGAGTTTTTACAAGAGGCAATCAGCGTGAGGAATCCCTTTTTCACCTCGTTGTTGGGCAGATCGAGCAGGTAGGAGTTGGAGAAGCGGTCGTAGTCCTTGATGGTCAGATAACCGCTCTGATAGATCATTGGCAACGGGCGCTCCACGTCCGCCCTGTAGTCGATAAAGTCCGACGTGTCGTAATACTTCCCCGTCAGTTCGTTGAGGTTCTCGTCCGTATGGCTGAGCAGGCGGACCAGGTAACTGGGCGTACCCGTGCGAAACCAATAATCCTGGATATCCCTAACGCTAAGCGCATTGAGCAGGCTAAAGGGATTGAAGATATCCGTCTTCCGCTTACTGAAATGATAACCGTCATAATGCCGCTTCAGCATCAAGCGCACCTCCTCGGGGCTCACCCCCATCTCGTCCGACATAGCATCCATCTCGTCATGAAACGTCCCCTCCAGTTCCGCCTCCGTGATACCGCAGACCGCCTCATAGGCCGCACTCATACTGATATCCTCCGGCTGATTGAAACCGCTGAACACACTCACCTGCGAAAACTTCGTCACGCCCGTGAGCAGCACGAAGCGCAAGTCTTGGTCAGCAGCCTTGAAGGCAGAGTAGAAACCCTTGAGCGTCTCGCGGTTGATGTCTTCTACCAGCACCTCCCTGCCATTGCCTACTACTTCCGTCCTTCCCGAGTCGAGCACATCGAGCAGCGGCTTGTCATACTCGTCGATGAGCACCACACACTGCTTGCCCGTCACCCTGTGCACATGGGCGAGCAGATCGACAAAGCGCTTGCCATCATCGAAGTTGGGATTTCCCTCGTAGCCATACAGCTTCTCCCATTCCTCTATGATACCCCGAATCAGTTTGGGTAGCGTGTCCCCACCCTTCGTATAGTTCGTACTATTGAAGTCGATATGGAATACAGGATATTGTTCCCACTCCTGCTCCAAGTCCTCGACAGCCAGACCACGAAACAACTCCCGCTCCCCACCGAAATAATACTTCAGCGTAGAGACGAGCAAGCTCTTGCCAAACCGACGAGGACGGCTCAGAAAGTAAATCTTACCCTCCGTCACCATCTTGTGCAGCAAGGCCGTCTTGTCCACATAGACAAAACCGCCGTCAACAATACTCTTAAAATCCTGTATGCCGATGGGATACTTCATACGCAAACCCTTTTTTGTAAATCAATTCCTTCTCCGCTACACATCCTGCCTACGCTTCCTTCCAGTCGTCAATCGTTCCCGTCCGCGACGAGAAACTGACGCCCACGCGATGGACGGGACGGGAGTCGGCCTCATAGGGGCGCGCATACCCCTTCTCCTCTATCTGGCGCAAGGCGTCGTCCGCCGTGCCGTCGAGCTTAAACTCAAAGATATACACCCCCGTGGGCGTCTCGACGATGCAGTCGGCCCGGCCCTCGCTCTGCTGCTTTTCCGTGAGCACGAGGTAGGTGCTGAGGATGCGGAAGATAAGGTAGAAAGTATAGTGGAAATAGCGTTCTTTCTCCGTCTCCATGTCCTTCCGACGCATCGAGTAAGGAATGCTGGCGAAGAAGGCCGTCAGGCTCTTGCGCCACGTGTCGAGGTCATCGCGCAGGAGAGCACGCGTCAGTTGTATCGCCAAGGTGTTCGCCGACTCCTTCGTACCGAGATAGTTGGAGGCAATCAGCGTGAGGAAACCCTTTTTCACCTCGTTGTTGGGCAGATCGAGCAGGTAGGAGTTGGAGAAGCGGTCGTAGTCCTTGATGGTCAGATAACCGCTCTGATAGATCATGGGCAACGGGCGCTCCACGTCCGCCCTGTAGTCGATAAAATCCGACGTGTCGTAATACTTCCCCGTCAGCTCGTTGAGGTTCTCGTCCGTATGGCTGAGCAGGCGTACCAGGTAACTGGGCGTACCCGTGCGAAACCAATAGTCCTGGATATCCCTAACGCTAAGCGCATTGAGCAGGCTAAAGGGATTGAAGATATCCGTCTTCCGCTTACTGAAATGATAACCGTCATAATGCCGCTTCAGCAACTGGCGCACCTCCGCGGGGCTCACCCCCATCTCGTCCGCCATGACGTCCATCTCGTCATGAAACGTCTCCTCCAGTTCCGCCTCCGTGATACCGCAGACCGCCTCGTAGGCCGCACTCATACTGATATCCTCCGGCTGATTGAAACCACTGAACACACTCACCTGCGAAAACTTCGTCACACCCGTGAGCAGCACGAAGCGCAAGTCTTGGTCTGCAGCCTTGAAGGCAGAGTAGAAACCCTTGAGAATATTACGATTGAGTTCCTCAATCCGCAGGTTGTTGCCATTGCCATCCGTCGTCCGATAGTCCGTGTCGAGCACATCCAGCAACGGTTTGTCATACTCGTCGATGAGCACCACACACTGCTTTCCTGTACGCTCATGAACAAAAGCCAACAGCCTGGCAAAACGCTCCCCCACGCTGAGACGATCGTCACCCGTCATTCCGTACTGCCTCTCCCAGTCCTCGACACACACATCCAGTTTGTTCTGCAACGTGCCGCCCTGGGTGAAGTCGCTGCCATTGAAGTCGATATGAAATACAGGATATTGCTCCCGCTCCTGCTCCAAGTCCTCGATGGCCAGACCACGAAACAACTCCCGCTCCCCACCGAAATAATA
>ULVA01034737.1_pt1 | contig 28599 bp, 32 predicted proteins | sample 1958811 | NCBI WGS metagenome assembly ULVA01 (sample SAMEA4835768, study PRJEB28245) | human gut metagenome | biome: gut microbiome; material: fecal sample | place: Denmark | collected 2008
ACAATGTATCATCAAAAGGACACAACATTATGAACCTCGGATTAGAACACCTGAGTATCCCGCAGCAACTCAATATCACAAGCAACGAAGAGCTCCTGGATGCTTATATCGCGATGGAGTCTGCATATGACGTCACATGGGAAACGTACAACTGTTTGATGGACTGTATCACCACGATGGATCAGCTGATCCAAATCCGTGATGTGATCCAACAGTCTGGAAGCACTGAAACGATCCAGTATCTTTACGGACAGAACGACATCTCACTCACCATGGAAGGTCTCGGTGAGACTATCTCCAAAGGTTGGGACGCTGTTGTGAAATGGTTCCAGGATCTGTGGACGAAGATCAAGAACTTCTTTACGAACTTGTTCAAGTCTACGGACAAAGCCAACCAAGCGGTTCAGGAAGAAGCTAAGAAAGCCAAAAACAACAATTCAAATAAACAGCCATTCAAAGCCGACGACGTCAATCCTACCGATGGTAATCCGACGATGGTCGCTGAGTCGTTTACCAACACCAATATCCAGAAGATCATATCTGATTTCGATCGGTCGATCTGTGACAAAGCCAATGTCGATGCGATCCGTTCTATGCACGACGAAGAGTCTGCTCAGATCAAACAGCATGGCAATGATTTGGCTGATGAACTCGGTATTGTGATGACTGGTGGAAGAAGAGACTATCCTAAGAAACCAGTCGATGAAAAGTTCATCAACGAGGCACCTGAAATGTCCAAAGCCCTTCATGGAATGTGTAAGAAGGGTGAGAACCTGGTGAACAGTCTTCGCACGATCCCTGAGAAACTCAAAGAACGTGCTGAGAAGAAGGGTGACACTGATCAGCTTAAAGTTGCTCAGAACACGATCAGACAAGCCGCGATTGTGATGAATGCTATTGAGAACTGTGCCAAACAAGCGGCTAACGGTATCTTCTATATCAAGAACCGTCTTGAAGCATTTAACCGTAAGTTCTCCAAAGTAAAAGAACTTCCTGCTCCTGCCAACGCATAATACATTCCAACGTATCTAGGTATGGGTAGTTATCCCATACCTAGATACACCGTATGCAGTGTAGTTCAAAAGATTTCGCATATATATTACTTATTGAATACACTTAGATGTATCAACCTAACAACCCTAAACAAAGGAATCAAATCATGAAACACATCATCACCCTCATCACCATCGTCCTCACCATCAATGTTTTCGCACAAGATTGGAGGACATCGGCGATCGAACTGATCAAACAGTTCGAAACATTCAGATCAACCCCCTATACCGATGTCAACAAGAAAGCCATCGGTTGGGGGTTCAACGACAAGAACCTCGTTGCTCGTGGTCACATGACCAAAGAAGAAGCAAACCGTATCCTGGACGGATACGTAACCAGTATCGGTGGATATATCGATACACAGGTCAAGGTCCCTCTGACGGACAATCAGAAGGCTGCTCTCATCGTATTCACTTACAATGTGGGGAGATCGAACTTCGCTTCATCCACTCTCCTTAAGAAACTGAACCAGCGCCAGTATGGTTCGGTTCCCTCTGAGATCCAGAGATGGAACAAAGTGAAGAGAGTCTCGAAGGGCAAAATCGTAAAGGATAAGAACGGTAAGATCGTTTACGATATCGCACCGGGGCTTGTTAAACGTAGACAGGCTGAGTCCAACCTCTGGAACAAAGTCAACTAATAACCAGCTAGGGATAGTGGAGGCGAACACTCCACTATCCCTAGCTAACTTGTTTGTATTGAACAACACTTCATAGTTTTACAGATCTGATCCAACCAAGCTGATCGACTCACTTGTGCTTGAGTCGGTAGTTAGGAGGTGATTTGTATGCCGTTTGCGATGATGGATGAGAAGCACCCAACCGTGCTATCTCCTAAATCTGCTTCTGAAATGCATGATGCTCGTGTAGCACGTGCCAAAGCTAGGCAGAAGATGTTGATGGATATGCTCCGTAAACACTACGGAATATATCACAGCAACAAACCAACTAAAACGCCATCTATCGTGGCAATGTTAATCACTTAGATGTGAGTACAATTCAACATCGATGATTGATCTGGTCGATGTTGTTTCGACAACTGTGAAGTGTTGTTCTTACTATATCCAACGTGTGTAGAGTTATACTTCGAATACACGATTAGCTAAGGGATGAAGGATACAACTCCTTCATCCCTTAGCTGTCTCTTTTTCGATAAGACGAGTGATGGATGGTAGGTGACTACAGATCTGAACGTGAACTACTCCTACCTGAAGGAAGGAGCTTCCTCGTGTTACCGAGTACATCGACTTACGTCGATGGCCTGTTCCAGGCAACAAGAACATTTTAACCATATGTTCTTAGCATACTGTCCTTCTATTACATCACGATGGACTAACGTCCAACGGAAGGATAGTTCGTAGTAACATACATCCCTCACCTGAAGGAGAGAGGTTCTGTTACTGACTCTTATAACCAGTCCTACTGCAAGACTGTTTAATCTACAGTAGTTAGGAGGTGATGTCATATGACCTCAGATGAGTTCTTCAAACGCATCTTAGATCCGAATGCCGGATACAAGTGTGTTGCTGAACAAGAAGCACGTGATCGTCAACGCTGGGAGCGCAATGCTCTTAAGCAAACACGTGTTATTGATGCAAAACTCACGTCAAAAGCATCGAGTGTTGCTATCGCTCAATGATCGTACGTGACACAAATCACCGATGACTGATCTGGTTGGTGATTTTCGCACATCTACAACCCATCACTCTTTTGAATTTAAGTGATAGGAGGTGTATTACAGACATGCTCCAACCTGTCACACCACAAAGACAGTTCCCTGTTTGTGGTAGAAGGAGGTGAGCTCTATGGCATTTGCATATATCGATGCTAAACATCCTGAAGTTCTGGTACCACCCACTGCTTCAGAACACATGCAATCTGTGATGCAAAGACATCCCAACCAGTCCAAATTAGACTGGAGAAAGTGGATCGTCAAGCATCCGCAGAAATAACCAGTGAACTCGGTTGTTGATGTCTTGTCTGGTCAACAACCACCGTAACATTTCCTATCACTCTTTGAATTTAAGTGGCTCATACAACAGCATACAGATCTGTTCCAACCGAACTTATCCGTTCATTCGCACTTGAACGGTTAGACTGGAGGTGATCGATATGGCGTTCTCTTACGCTAATACCAACAAGAGTGCTTCTCAACACATGGGCGAGGTCATGACTCGTCTTAAGGCAAAAGAAGCATATCTACGAGAATTAAGACGACAACTCTTCTCTAAGAAGAGTGTTGTAACCAACTAACGTTCTCCCAATTCTACCCTGATGTCTGATCTGGTCAGTGTAGATCATCGTTGTTGTATGTGTCACTCTTAATATATCACAAGTGTAAACAAGTTATACTCATCAACATTAACCCAAGGAGGATTCTAATGCAATCTAAACCAAACAGAGCTGAGAAGCTCGAAACCATTCGTCGAACCTTCGAACACATGTACGACCATGAGTTGGATGTGTTCTTTGATAAAGTTCGTACTCGTGTTTGGCATCCGGAACCGGTGTTCACTGCAATATGCGGATGTCGGCAATCCGGTAAGACAGAGACATTGTTCTCGATGCTCATATCCGAATGCATACAGTGACCCGATCTCCACTACTACGTAGTGAGTAAAAACATTGTGTGGAGTACCATGTGGGATCGCAAAATCTCACTATGGTCCAGCCCGGTACTATCGGATATACAATTCATTTCGGAAGAGTCATTCCGAGCTGTATTGAATCGTGAGTTCAGTCCTGATATATTCCCAACCGATAAGGAAAACATCAGACTCTACGTGGATCTTGATACGGAGGAGTTCACCAAACAACTGATACAGCACATCTCTCTCAAAAACGTACGGTGTACCGTACTCTATGAGAATCAAAAGAACGAACTACTTGAAATGTATCATAAGCACGGAATACCGGTGCTCAGGATAAACCTCACATTTACACCAGGGAGAGCTTAATATGACTGACAGAGTATTGCACAAAGGTAAAGATGGATTGACCATCATCAAGTGGAAGGGGTTACTGTACATACGGTATCCCCAAACTAAGAAGTTCGAACGGGTCTCTGAAGAGGTGACCTATACTACTTGCATGTCGATCAAACATGCAGGTGTCAGATGAGGAGTGTGTGACATGTGAAGTACACAGAGAACAACTATTCCTATCAGTCGTTAGGACACTTCTGGTCAGTAGAGTACGAAGTCGTATCTGACGTCCTCTACCGACTAAAACCCTTGATATGACAAGCGTAAATGCTGATATAATCAAAGAACGACTCCCATCCTCCATCTTCTATCATAAGAGAAGATGGATCCTAAAATACGTCAGCTGTAATACGGACAACCTCAGCATCTACTACGTAGATATGTTCAAGGAGAAGTTACTGAGGATCAGCAACCACTGGTCCTATGTGACATTCGATGCTGCCTGTTCTACGAAGATGTGGATACGAGGTTGTTGGTGGGAGCTGCATGGTAAGCGTGCAGCGAAAGCCTACCACTTACCGAAGTACCAAGCGTTCTATGGAGGACAGATCGAGTTCTCCAAGTTACAACCAGTTCACAAATAACATAAGGAGTATAAGACCAACATGGAACAGAACGAACTGATTACATCGATGTTGAACCAAGTTCAACACTTGATGGATACGACGTATGTCTTCCCGGAAGACAAGATCGATCTATTAAAGTGGGATGAAGAACACAAGTGTGTGATCTTCCCAGAAGGCTATCCCAAGAACGATGGGAGTTACCTGGAGGTGTTAACTCATACGACTCAACAAGTATTCAGTGATGGGTATGTCCGTCACGAAGGGATGCTCTATAAATCCAAAGTGGAGAATGACTTCCTGGTGACTGTACACCTGATGTCGATCGTGGATATCGAGAACGTCTACGATATCCATGTACAGACCAAAGTATATAAGCATCAAGGTCATACACCTGTAGTGGTATCTTGTCAGCTGACTTGTGCAGGATGTATAGACTGTACGATCGAAGATTATCGTGGATATCTGCTTTATCTGATGAACCAGAAAGCAGTCACGGAGAGTGGTATCGAGTCTTCCAAGAAGGCTTATGCAGAGATGCAGTCTACGATAGATAAGTTCAGGTCATTGACTGTTGAATTAAGCGATACCCATCTCAACATGGAGACGACGATCCGTCTGATCCAGAGGGAGGTTCCTAACCTCCCTGAACAGATGAGAACCTACACCAGAAGGTTAGCTGAATACAACAACCAACTGTATGACGTCGTAAGACGTATGAGAGATATCTAACCAGATAACTCTATCAACGTAGAAGATCTCACATGGAAGAGTAGAGAGGGTGTATCTCTCTACTCTTCTTCTTTTGTTAGATATGATTAACCTATAACGATGTAACTTTTTACTCTGTAATTAAATATTGCTACAACTATATTATTTGAGTGAGCGTAACGTACGTGAAGCGAACGGGAATATCATAAGAGTATCTATCCAGAGATGGGTAGGGGAGATCCACCAGCGTAAGCCTGTCAGATCTATCCTCTAATCAATCGAAGATATAGATATCTTGAATTGGTTAGAGATAGATCCAGTGTATGATCAGATCTCCCCTACCCTCCATCCTTAGCATCATAAATGTAGGGCTACGCCCCAACCCCTACCCGGGGGTTCTTAGGGGGTTAGATAACCATATTATTTAGAGTATAGAGAAGAGAGTAGAGATCATACTCTACTCTCTTTCTTTTTGCTTCTTTTTCTTTCTCCGAGAGACACACTCTTAGTCTCACGCTATGACCTATATAAGGAGAACGTTATGGATATGGACTACGATTTGATGATATCTGAGTTGTACCAGGCTCAGCATGAGTGTTATATGCTTGCGATGGCTTTGAATAATGTTGTGGAGTTAGTACCTGTATATGAACATCCTCTACAACCATCTGGAGCTGGAGAAGCACTGCTTATCCAACAAGTGACGGATGCGCTTGTAAATGCAAACATCACACCTTCATACGAAGGGCTGTTGGAGAGTGCTTGGGATCTTGTTGTGAAGTTCATCCGTAAGCTGGGTGAATATTTTAAGAAGATCTGTGATTGGATCTCTGAACATATCAAGAAGTGGTTCTCTAAGAAGAGAACCGATAAGTTGGATGAAAACAGAGCGTTCATCATGGAGCATCGTGAGATTTATGACAAATACATGAATAACTTCACGATAAGCCAGGAAGCTGTGAATCCAATATCTATCCCACCCGTGTTTACTCAGGCGATGAAAATTGATGATAGTGATGATGTGTATAACACTAAGGGTGAAATTAACCCTAAGAGTCACGTTATATTTTCAGCACTGCAAAGCAGATTATCGTGCATTCGAGACATCAGGCGAAGATCGAACGTGATGTAAGTCGTAGTTTAGATCAAGCAAACGCGTTTACCTCTGTAGAGGTCGATAACATCATGAATGGTGTTTATTCTTGTGATGTAACTAAAAAGACTGATGAGTTACAAACGATTGTCGATAGACTAGGAGACGATTTAACCACGTTACACAATGCGATAACAGAGTTGAATGAGAATCGGTTGGAGCGTGGTCCGATTGATAGTGGTTGGGATACAGCTCGTTCTGTAGATCGGGTTGTTAACGATTATCATGATCTCGAAGCTCGAATAACATCTGTGACTCGTACTCTGTCAACTGCTGCCAAACGATTGAGTGGTAAGTCGCTCGTGAATATACGTGTACTCGAACACATTCAGAGTTTACAAACGCAAACGGAACAAACTGATTTTAAGACGTATTTGCGTAATTTTGCAGCTGCATGTCAAGCGATGTTAGAGACTGTTAGAAGCATACACACATGTCTCACGAGAATCTCAACTGATATGGAGAAGGTGTTTGGGAGTGTAGAACAAGCAGCTTCTCGCTTACGAGCTATTATCAATCAATTACGAGCAACTGGTAACGACCGTGAAGGTAAACGCGGTACATTCGATATCAACCACTAACGATCCTATGTAGTGTGTTGTGTTAACATCTATGGGTGGTAACCCCCCCCCCATAGATGTAATGATATCTTAAAAGGGGATATGTGTGTTTATACAGGAGCATACAAATACAACTCGGTATTGAATCACTCACTCAAACCAAGGTATATCCTAAGTGGGATGATACAGAGCTTTCTTATGAGCATCTCACCACTTCGATGGAATGTGCAGCGATGTTGGATGAACTGCAACGGGATATCACGGCTGTTGATAACCTGATCCAGATCGGACAATATCTGAAACAGTACGGCGCCACGGAAGCGTTCCGTACCCTGATCGACGACAACGGTCAGATCAGAGCCCTGATCGGAGATGATTACTCTCTGGAGCGTCTCGACGATGCGATCACTGGATTCTTTGCAAGCATCGCAGAGAAATTCGAATGGCTTGGAACACGGATCGGTCACAAGATCTCCACGTGGTTCCCGACGATCAACCGTTACGAGAAACTCTTCAATGAAGGTAAATCGGCGATCCAAGGCAAACAGATCGATTACGAAGCGGTCCTCGATGAGTCTGTTCGTGGGATCAACGCCTCCAAACTGGATGGCGTCTATAAGCTTCGTAAAGACGGTCTGGATGCTTTGAAAGAAGCGATCAACATGGTGAACGGTGGTGTTGACAAAGTTCTTGCATCGCTTGACTCCTCCAACACGAAGCGTATCTTCTCGTTCGTTGCCTACAAGAAAGACAGTCTTCTTCAGAAAATGTTCGGTAAGGCGAAGCTGAGTGCACTCGGCTACACGGCTCAATCTTTGGACAAGGTCGTGAAATTCGGCGATCAGATGTTCGATCTTTATGCCGATTATGAGAAACTCGGACCGATCTTCGCATCCGGTGCCAAGAAAGCATCTTCGGACATCCGTCGTATGCTGAATGCGAATGACAAGACGAACGCAAGGGAACGTCATAAGAACTTCGCCCAATTCCGGGCGTTTATCGTACATCTCTGGAGCTACTACTCGGTTGCTCTTGATCAGATGGAAGACGAAGCTGCATTCGCTGCTTATACGATCCAGAAGATGAAGAAACACATCAAGTGATGCGCTACCTGCTTACTGTTTGAATCGATCTAACATCGTTGGTGCTGTTTTAGCACCAACGATGTTATGATTGTGTGTTGTATGTGACTATCGGAGGGGTTTACCCCCCTCCCGATAGTGATCGTGTTCTGGGGGTTAAGGGAGACCTAATATGCGTCTTGCATTGGAAGAGTTGGGTGTTGTTCAACCCCAACGTACGATCGTTGATGCACTTGTCGATCAGATCCAGCTGATCGAAGCGGAAGATGCACTTCGAGATAGTTTGGAAGAGGTGGATGTACTTCTTCACACTTATCACAGTCTGGAATCGATCCATCAAGCGATCAAACAGTGTGGAGTTACTCAGAGTATCGTTCAGTTGTACGGTGAGAACTTCTCCTCTATGGAAAGCGATCAGACTGGTGATGCTGAGAAGGAAGTGGAAGAGAAGAAACAAGGTGTTCTTGGGAGAGCTTGGGAAGCGATCAAGAACTTGTTCAAGAGGTTCATCGAGTGGCTCGGAGGGTTGTTCACATCGGTGAACAGCATCAAATCCAAACTGAATGAAGCTAAGAAGAAGACGGACAACTGCAATTATCCTTTTCCGGTGATCATTCTTTCACTTCGCACCATCAACGAAGTCGTCAAATACATGAAAGGTCTCGCTGGTGGGATCCTCATGGGCGTTACGAAAGAATCCACTGATCGGAACTTTACATCGATCCGGAAAGATCTTGAATCTGACTTGAGCCAGAGCAATGAACGTAATTGTCCATCTGCTCAAGTAGCAGCTAATGCTTGTGAGAATCACGAGTATTTCTTCGACGTCTTGGGTGACTTGAAGAAAGGATTTGAAGATATGCTGGGTAAAGTATCCAGACATCAGACGATGACTAAAGACCTTGGTGTTGATCCTGGAGAGGCGATGTCTCAGTATAGAGATTGTATTGCACTCTGCAAGGACATTATCAAAGCCAATGTGACTTCTTCCAAGAACTTGATCGCTGCGATCAACAAAGCACAGAAGTAACATCACTTCACATTGTATCTGTAATACAACCGTCTACTGGTGTTGGATATCCAACACCAGTAGACGCTCTGTCTAGTTTCAAGTATATATAACTCTATAGCAAGAAGTCACAGTATACAAGAACACAACACCCTAGGAGTTATGATGGAAACAGATTTCAGAAGTGAAATATCAGCAAGTGATGCTTCTGTGATGAACATGGAGCAGTATGGGAAGTACACCATCCTGGAAGCATTACCGAACTATATCGATGGATTGAGATTGGTCCATCGACGTATTTTGGTTACGATCGGAGACAGTACTGACCGTATCAAAGGAGCAGCTGTTGTTGGTGATTGCATGCATCAATATCATCCACATGGTGATAGCGGTATCTATGATGCAGTGATTCGATTAGCACAGCCGTTCAACCAATGCCAACCTCTGGTTTACAGTGAAGGTAATATCGGTGCGTATGGTGGTGGTGATCCAGCAGCACCTCGTTATCTTGACGTAACCAGCGCTGAGTTCGCCAGAGATGTCTACTTCAACTACACCAATCAGAAAACATTGGTGTATGTTCCGAGAGAGACCGGCAAAGGAGTGGAGCCAGCGTATCTGATCCCGGTGATTCCGATGGCTCTATTGACAGGATCTCAAGGGATCGCGATCGGATTCCGTTCAGTACTTCCTCATCTGAACCTGAACTCAGTCTGTGATCTTGTGATGAAGTATATCAACTTACGTCATCACAACTCGATCAGTGCTGCAACAGCGTACAAAGAGTACGCTAAGTATCTGATCCCGGACTATCCGGTTGCAGGTCTGATCTTGAATGAGCAGGAACTGTTACAGGATTACAGCGAAGGGAAGTTCGATACATCGTTGGTATCGTGTGGTGTGATGGAGTTGCATCCCAATAAGATCAACATCCGTACGATTCCATTCGGTCAGGACTTCTCCAAATGTGTGAAACAACCACTTGGTCAGTTGACTAAGAAAGCATCATTCGTTACATCGAACTTCACGGAAGTTCTTGATCTCACCACAGGTAAGATGATGGGTGATGTGGAACTTCCTCTGAAGAGAGGAGGGGACCCCTTCGAAGTATTGGATACCTTGAAGAAGACTGTACGGTTCACGATGTCCAGAGCTCCGATCTGGAACTTCTGTAATCATGAAGGCAAGCTTCTCTGCATGGACCCGATCACACTGTTGGATGCTTGGTATCAGATGCGTACTGCATCGATCGTGTCCGACCTGAAACAGACCAATGTGGATCTCTTCAACGAATATCGTGAGTTGACTGCACTGGTCGTGATCGCTGACAATACGAATAAGGTTCTTCGTATCTTCAAAGAAGCGGAGAACAAAGAAGCAACGATCCAACCGTTGTGTCAGGCGTTCGGGTTGTCTCAGTATCAAGCGAAGTTCTTGTCTCGACTTCAGATGCATCAGATCACCCATCAGGGCAAAGCCGAATTGGTTGCGAAGGTTGAAGATGTGAAGAAACGCATCAATGATCTTCAGCATCAGTTCGGAAGGGTGGATGAGATCGTCAGTGAACAAGTTCTCAAGATCAAAGAGAAATACGGTAAGAAGTGTACTCGTAAGACCGAGTTCAATCGGTTCACTTGTGCACTGAAGGTGAAAGGCTCTGGTGTGATCCAAGCGAAGGATCTTACCGAGTTGTCTTCTCTGGTGAGTCGTTGGGAGTCACGTGACATCGAGATCGTGATCTACCCCTCTACGAAACACAAGAAGATCCCGTACTTGAGTGGAACACCGTATCCGAATATCCCTCAGCAGTTCCTGTCGAAAGACTATGACTTGCAGAAGGAGTTCCAATGTGATGTGTTCCGTGTTACTCCGTATTTCGCTCATCACACAATCATCTTGAATCATGCGGAACACACGATCTACAGAGTCAATGAAACTCAGTATATCGACGATAGCAACTACAGTTGTTATCCTGTTGGTGATGATTTCACTGTGATTGAGAAAAGTGGACGTGTACGGACTGCTCGATACACCGAGTTTTCCAAACGATCGAACCTGATGGCTACCGGTGTGAAGACCGATGTGGTGTATGTCGGTGATAAACTGGATCAGGGAGAAGGGTTGGTTCTGGTCACGATGAACACCAACGATCTCAATACTGTGACGTTGGAACTTGTGACGGATGGTTCCAAGTACAATCGACTTCTGATGGGAACGACACACTTCGTTGGGTTGTTTAAGTTGGATGAGTCGATTGGATTCACAGTACCGTCTGATATCCTGATGCGATGTGTGGTTAAGCACATCTATCTGAAGAGTCTCAGATTCTTGATGACCAAGAAACGTGTTCAGATCCTTCTGAATAAGAAACAGACTTCAACGGGTCTTACGATGGAGTCTTGTTTCAAGAACTCGAAGATCTGGACGATCAAGGAGAAATGATCATGGGTGATGAATTGAATAAGTTGATCGATGATACTGCATCTGGAAAAGAACCGCTCCCTCCAGGTGTCACGAGGATGCATCCTGCATGGAAGTTTCCGAATGAGTGTATCGATCACGAGTATGTGAGGAAGATCGTTCGAGATGAGTTAACGAAGATCTTGACCGACATCGAACGCCGTCCTGAAGTAGAACGTTTGTACGATAGTCTACAGGACAAGATGGATGGTAAATCGTCTGGTTCTCGACGACGTCCAGAAAACGAAGCAGTCAATGCACTGGTTCGTGATATTCTCGAATCGATCAAGAAGGAGAAGTGATGCATACGAACTATCATGTTACGTGTTCTCAGTGTGGTAAAAAACTCGAACTCAACGATCCTAAGTACTCTTGTGATGGTTGTGGAAGAGTGTATTGCTCACACTGTAAAGAACACTACCTTGCGATTACGCAAGGGAACCAACATTATACTCGATTGCTCTGTCCGTGGTGTTTGGACAACGGACAGCATCGAGTTATCAACAGAACCATCAATAATTAACCAAGGAGGCTATTGTGGCTGTAAAGCGTGCGGTAAACCGCAATCTCACTCCCAAGGAACGTCTGCATCGACTCCTTGGGCAGATGTTGGATCAGGAAGTATCCGACATCACCAAACGGAAATGGGCTCTTGAATTCGAACAGATCGTCGAAGGTCGGAAGATCAACTCAGCTTGGCTGACGGAGTTCGGTCTGAAAGCCGATACTGGCGTTGACAACGGAATGGGATACATCGATATCTTCGTCCCTCCCACGGCGATCCCGCCCTGGTACAAGAAGCTGATCGAAGATAAGAAAGTGGATGGCCGACCGAAGGTTCGATTCTACTTGACCATGATGGAGACCAAAGGATCTTCCAACGCAGGAGTTGGTCCTGTGAATCCTCAGGACCCTATCAAGGCTTGATCGTAACAGAACGGTACTTGGACGATCATCCGAACGTGATCTTCGTATATGGAGATAATCTGCTCCATCAGGGAAGAGGTGGTGCAGCTGCATTACGGTGGCATCCTCAGACGTATGGGTTCGTAACGAAGCGACGACCCAGTCTATCTGAGCGTTCGTATTACCGTCCAGACGAGTATCGTCCTGTATTCGATCAAGAGTTAGCTAGACTTCGGGATGAGATCCAGTCACATCCTGACAGGATCTATCTGATCTCGAAGTTAGGAAGTGGACTAGCGAACCGTTATCATATCTACGATGAGATCATCAGTCCTGTGCTACGGAAGTTATCGCAGGACTATCCTAACGTACACCTGGTATATTGAACTATAGAGAGGGTGGTGGTACCCCTCTCTATAGTTCTTCTTTTGTTACGGAAGTGATCCTATACGACCTAAATATTAGGAGGATTATACTCATGGCAGCACCTATGTCTGATCGATGGAGAGTGTTCATCGGTTACCTGGCTGAATCAACTGGTTACAGGAATCAGAGAACCTTCCACATATACGTACCCGAATATCTCCCAATGTTGACTGGCGATATCACTCCTGAAACATCAACTCATACGGTTGAAGTAACCAATGTAATGACAAACCAGAAAGAGTCCGTCAACGTACAGACCGCTACGACGATCACTGCAGAGTATCTCGGTGTACTCACATCCCGTACTGTACCGACGATGTACAAGAACCAACAGGTTCTCGTGTTGAACTTCGCAACGGATGATCGGTTCTTCTGGTTACCGTTGGAACGAGATGATTACATGCGGACCTTCGAACAGATCCGGTTCTCAGCTCTGGATCAAGCGATTACCAACAAGAGTCGAGCTGTCGGAGATGATGTAGAAGGTAAACAAGCTGGTATCACGGATGACAACAGTTATTTCTTAGAGATCGATACGAAGTATCATAAACACATCTTGTTATCTACTTCTGCTTCTGATGGTGAAGACTGGAGGTATTTCTTCAAGATCGATACGAACTCACGCAGTGTTGAGATCTGGGACCAACCTGTCAAAGACAAATCGATCCCTTCGAACTCGATCAAGCTGGAGTCTCAGCCGATGCCTGGTTGCAGAGGAAGGATCAAGCTGGAAAATGCAGCTGGCACATCGATCACTCTGGAAGATAAGAACATGGCGATCCATGTTCCCAAGAACTTAGAGTTCTTCGTAGGTGGGAACCTGGTGACCAACGTCAATGGTAACACGGTTGCGTCGTTCAAGGGACCTGTGGGAGCTACGATGATGGATGAGTTCCACCACAAAGGATTTGGGAACGCTACGTTCAATTATGTAGGAGATGTTGGTACTGCTGTAGCGGGTGGATTTGCCCTCTCTGTGCTGAAGAACATCATCACGAATACTCCGATGGCGATGATCAACAAGCAAGGTCTGCGTACTGTGACCACATTACAAACGGACATCGTCAATGCTACTACAGTACTCCGTAATCAAACGACACGTACAGTGACCACGATAGGAAGCGATACATTGGTTACTGGGTCATCCCTTATTACAGCGTCCACTGGTAATTGGAACATCGGTGAGATCGATGATGTTTATATGCTCGAGATCCCATCGATCGGAAGGGTCCCCTGCAAGATCTCTTCGATCGGGTAGAAAGATATCACATGCAATCTTCCTATACAACAGGAGATACTATATGTTCTTTTCAAAAGCATCCCATCTGACTCCACAGTTGGATGATCAGATCTACAATGATTTCTTATACTTCTATGATCTGGAGTGTCAACTTCATAGAAGGAATCAAGATCGTTCTTCAGAGGTGAATGATAACGTCTGTGAGAACATCGCTCTATTGGATCCATCATCGTTGAACGCTAAAGCTGGTGTGAGACGTGTGGATTATCTATTCGGATCGAAGAGTCCTGTTTACAAGACAGGACATCGGATCGCTGTATTCACAGCGTCTTGTATCGTGAAATACGGACCATCGGTTATGGCTGAGTACAAAGAACGTTGCTTACGTTCCTTGGAAGAGTTCCATGTATCGAGGGATGTGATCCGAGATCTCGATCGCAAGTATAATACATTCTGGACGTATCCTCTGTTCATCAGAGCGTACCAGAACTTCCTCTACAAGTCAGTTACCAAATGAAACAATATAGTGAAGGTAGGGTGTTGTTATCCCTACCTTCACTATCAGTCAAACCATGTTTTCTTGATTGGCTTTTACAGTGTTGTATGTGTTCCTCAGATACTGGATCACACGCATGTCAGGGATCAAGATCGACGACATCCCTCGGAAATCCACGTTACTGTTCATCTGGTTGATCAGCAACACGATCCAAGCAGTAGATCGGTACATCTTGAGCTGATCCTCCAAGAAGTCTTCCAATCGATACTTCATCGTGTTGTGTCGGTAGACATCCAAAGTGACTTCTTGTGCGGTGTTCCTGAGATACTGAAAATGATCTCTTACGAACTGTACCCAGTTCTGATCTTCACTGCAGTACTGATCCACTTGCTCTTCGAAGAGCTCACGTAATGTAGATGGCATATGGCTTCATCTCCCTTTTGAGTATATATTACTATCTAAGTAAGTAGAGTCATAACATTGGAAACTATCACACCCAAAAACACTAGGAGGAATCGAATGTGAATAAACAACAATTCGTATCGGATCTAAATGTAAGACCGGAATTGACAGGATCGCCTGCGCTCCTGTCGCCTTTCTTACAGTTCATCAGTTCGCAACGTGGCCTAAACAACATTGGGCGCTATTACAGTAATGTAGTGGTGAAATCAACCTTCTAACGGTCTGGGATCCACTAAAGCCTAATCAGCTACAACGTAACTCGCAAGAGTAGGCGTGAACGCGGTCGAAAGACAGAAAGAATGATTAGGATGTCCTATGCTGAAATAAAAGCTGTGTGTTACAACACAGTGCTAAGGGATATCGCTTCGTATGAAGCGAACAATGGGAAATCAGCTTCTAAGCTTCTCTATGAGAAGAAAGATCAACGACTAAATGTACACCCAAGTGGGTGGAAATGGAGGTTCTCCTTACTCAGTAAGGAGTGAGATATAGTCTGTTCTTATAGCAAATCTATAAGCGGAGCAGGTAATGCTGCGGGCCGAGAAGTAACGCACTCGGTTGAACATAAAGAATGCTCTCCTCAAATGCCCCGCAGATGATGGTGGTGGATGGGTGTCAGACTGCAAGGATCCAGTCCGGCTATGAGACTAAGATCGGCAAGTATGAATTTGACAAAAGTACTCGAGATCAAGACGTACAGATCGTCGCCGTGATCCCGAAGTTCCGAGTCAACGCAGGTCTTCAGAAGATCAAGAACAACCCAAGCCTTACCGTGATCTACATCGGAGCAGAAGATGGTAAAGTTGGGTATTTCGAAGTCGACAGTTATACCGAACTGTATAGCGGATTCGGATACATCAACAAACAGATGAACTTTGACCAGCTGCAAGAAGGACGTCTGGTCAGTCAAACAACGAAGTTCGTTACATCTCCGAATCACGAAGATGGGTTGTACAAGATGGGGGTGAATGCCAATGTTGCGTATCTTCCTCTGTGGGCTACTACAGAAGACGCGTTCGTGATCAGCAGGAGCCTTCAGAAACAGCTCTCACACACAGTGATCGACAGTGTGACGATCGATGTCAAGATCGACGACATCCCTCTGAACCTGTACGGTGGGGAGAACGAGTATAAGACGTTCCCTGAAATCGGTGAACAGATCCGTGAAGATGGGATCCTGATCGGATTCCGGAAACAGAACAAGAGTTCGTTTCTAACGGATATGACCGATGAGAAGCTCCGTCGTGCAGAGGAGTTCCACGATGATCTCTATCGCGCAGAAGCCGGTGCAACTGTGATCGATGTTGAGATTTTCACGAACCACAAGAAGTATCCGGAGCTGAGTTCTGATACAGCATACGCCCAGCTGATGCAGTATCAGGATCAGTATCACACCTATTGGACGGCGATCGTTGATGTGTATGAGCAGATGAAACGAGAAGGACGTGAGGTTACTCCTGCGTTCAACACTCTGGTAACCAGCTGTAAAGGTTGGAGTTACTGGAGAGGTGGGAAGTCCATGTTCCTGATGAATAAGAAGGAACCGGTTGATTTCATCCGAGTTAAGATCACCTACGCTTATCAGCGAGAAGTTGACCGTGGTTACAAGCTGGTCGGTAACGCTGGTAACAAAGGTGTGATCTCGGACATCTGGGAAGATGAAGATATGCCGACGATGGAAGATGGAACCAGAGCCAGCATCTTGATCACAGGTGCATCTCCGTTCAATCGTCTAAATGGTGGTCAGTATTACGAACAGTATATCAACTATGTCTCTGATGTGGTTGTGCGGAATCTGTGGACTCAGCAATGGAGTTCGATCGAAGCTCAGTACGAGTATATCCTCGATTATCTCCAAGAAGTAAGACCTGTGTTCGCGCAGTATGTTCGTGAGAAGACCAAGAACTATGAAGATGAATTCGTGGACAGTTGCAAGAAACACGGGATCTTTATGGTGATCCCTCCGTTCTGTGACAGCATCAGTCCTGAGATGATCGATCGATTGGCGAAGAAGTATGGGATCCGGAGAACTCCGGTTACTTACAACGCCAAGGATGGGAAAGGTGGTAAGAAACAGGTGAAGACCTGTACGGATGCTCTCTGTGGAGAACTCTATATCCACCTGCTCGGTAAGATCCCGATCGACCAGTTGAACTGCATCGAGTTCGGATATCAGAGTCAGTTCCTATCTCCGATCAAACCCAACAGCAAAAGTCTGAAAGCACAGAGTATGTTCGGTCAAACACCGATCCGATATGGTGAGGATGAGACCGCTATCCTTACGATGTGTTGTGGTGCGAAGATGGCTGTGCGATTACTGTGTACATACAGCAACTCTCCTGCAGCGATCGATCGACTTCAGTATCTGTTGCTGACGGCTGATAAACCCAGCGGGATCTACGATCTCGGGATGTCTACAGAAGAGATGATCGATGGTGCCAGTAACATCGGGATCTTCAAACACCAGCTGGCAGCCGTCGGGTTCGAGGTCGAAGAAGTCGAGGAGGAAGTATAATGCTTGTATTAACACCAGATCAGTATACCCAAGCTGGTTATGCCGATCAACTTCGTCAGACACATCAAGATCGTGGGATGTGTAAATTGGTTCTTGGAGACAACAAGAGTGTTCAGATGCCTACACGTATGGCGATCCTGAATATCCTGTACTGGGAACCGTTGATGTACTTCGGGATCTTACCAACGATCAAGGAGACGTTCAATATCAAGAGTATCTCCAGCGATAGTAGTAGTAAGATTTACAGCATCATCTATGATCGATTCTTGGATGAGCGTCCAGACGTAGACCACATGATCATGGTCCACAAGATCTTCCGGAATGTATCGAGGATCTACAACTTCATCACAACGGAGTTGGGTGAGTATATGCCATCTATCGATGGTCTGAGCTTGACGCAACTGTTGGAGTATCCTCCGATCAAGGAACTGGCTGATAAGGTCTACGATCCGAAGTGGGGTACTCAGGTTGCGGAAGCTCAGCTGAGACAGGATGGGAAAGAACTTCTGAAGATCTTGAAAGATCCGAAGACTCCGAACAACGTGCTGTATCACTACATCCAAGCAGGTGTTCTGAAGACCAACCAGATCCCACAGATGCTACTGGCATACGGACCTCGGTCAGACATCGATGATACGATGCGGAAGTTCGTGATCTCATCCTCATCCTTCAGTGGGTTGAAATCACCTGTGGAGTTCGCAACCGAATCCCTCTCAGCGAAGAAGTCCATCTTCTTCTCACGAGATGTAATCAAGAAGTCTCAGTATTTCGGAAGAAAGATGAGACTTGGTTGTTCCACGGTACAGACGGTTCATCCTGGAAGTTGTGGATCCGATCACAACGTGATCCCGATGACGATCAAACCAGAGTATGCCAAGAACTTCATCAACAAGATCATCATCGATGATGGACGAAGGGTTGCTCTCAGCAACATGAACGTCATCGATCGATACGTTGGTCAGACGGTGAACATGGTCTCTCAGTTCGGGTGCAACCATCTGGACGGGATGTGTGAACACTGTGCTGGATATGGGAAAGATCGGTTGATCAAGTATCTTCCACATGGGATCCATATCGGACTGCTGTGCTCTACGAAGGTATCATCCACTGTGTCACAGAAGGTGCTGTCGGCGAAACATCTGATCAACACCAACTCGCTTATCTACAACTTGACGGAAAGTGCTGCAAGGTATTTCGTCAAGAACAACAACTCCATCCTGTTCGATCAGAAGTGGGGGAAACATATCCACAAGTATCAGATCCGGATCCCAAGTGATGCGCTTGGACCGATCGTTGACCTGAACCTGGATACACTTCCCATCGCAGAGTCGTTCAGTAAGGTATCTTACCTGGAACTGTTGAAAGATGGGGAACTGGTGGAGACGATCCAGATGGAGTACGACGCATTCGTACCGTATCTGAGTGAGGCGTTCCTGGACCACATGAGAACCAACTATAACAAGTTGGAGTTCGATGAAGACGGTGTGATCGTTCCGATGGCAGGGTTCGATGCGAAGCAGGACGTGTTCAAATTCATCATCATGAACGATGATATGATCACGTATACCAAGAGCGTAGCGACCTTCCTGACCGCTACGATAGGGAACTATAACAGTGTTCCTCACGCATTGAACGATTTCTGCGAGATCGTCTGGCGGAAATCTTCGATCCCGATCTTCCACCTGGAGACCGTGCTTCACAACTTGGTGATCGACAACCATCAGAACTATCAACTCTGTACGGTAACCGATCCCTATCATGTGACGTTCGGTAAGTTGGAAGATGTGATCAGCAACCGAACTGTGTCGATGGAGCTTGCATTCGAACGACTTAAGGATTATTTCAACGATCCTCAGACTTCGAATATCGCACGTCCTATCGGATTATTCGGTCCGTTCTTCGGTATCTTAGATTGATATAGTAAGAGGTGATCATGTTCGAGATCTTTATCGGATTTGTGATCGGTTATATCGTAGCATGCATGTTTCACGGTAGAACCGTACACATACACCATCACTAATACCCATACATCAGGGGATAACACCCCTGGTGTATAACCACCTATAATACAAGTATGAGTAACAACAACCAAGTTCTGATCGAACGAGGTAGCACTAGGGCGATCATCCATGTCAACCCCAACAATGCATGGGCACCGAACATCCGAGCGATCACTCATCATAAACTCACAGATTACGACTTCGTGAAAACACGGTACGGTAGACGTATGGTGCCCACGAGGAAGTTCATCAGTGCAGATTATGTGAGAGATCGTCTTTATGTTCCGATCAACGCACTACCTCTGATCATCGACCAACTCGAAGAAGTTGGCGTAGAGTTGAACATCGTGGATGAACCTTTGGTCACCCCAAGGAAGATCGATATCCGCATGATCAACTCATTCACTCCTCGACCAGAACAGGTTGGAGTGATCAATTTTCTAACGAACCAAGACATGTATCGCAAAGGGTTGGCGACAGCAACTGGTTCTGGGAAAACTGTCTCATCGATCGCTTCCCTGGTGAAGTTAGGTTATGCTGGATTGATCATCGTCTCTGGTCTACAGGATCAATGGGTACGTTCGATCTACCAGTTCACCAATGCCAAACCGGGGCAAGTGCACATGATCCAAGGGATCGACAGTATCACCAGACTTCTGGAAGGGAAGGTTAAACCTGATATCTTCGTGGGTAGCTTAGAGACGGTTCGTCTTTGGGTGAACAAGAAGAACAACTATCAAGATCTCCCCTCCTGGTCTTCGTTTTTGAAGTACTTCGGTATCGGTACGAAGATCATGGATGAAGTTCATCTGAACTTCCACGCTGATACGATCATCGATCTCAACTCGAATGTGATCAACAACATCTATTTGACAGCGACCTTCTCAGCTGCTTCCAATATCACTCGTCGGATCTTCAAGATGATCTATCCATCTGAGATGCGATATGGGGAACATCTCAGGAAGCGATACATCGATGTTTACACCTATGCATTCATGGGGAATGTGAACGAAAAGAAGTGCGTCAAGGCTAGGGGGTACAACCACGCAAAATACGAGCTGGAGTTGTTAAAAAGACCCACGTATCTGAGGGCTTTTTTCAACGAAGTTGTCTTCCCTGTTGTTAACATCCATTTCATAAATAGAAGAAAAGAAGGTCAGAAGATGCTGATCTATTTCGCACGCTTAGAGATGGTGGATTATGCATACAACTGGTTCAAAGAGAAGTACCCTGAGTTTAAGATCACAACATACACTGGAGGGATAGATGATACCGTGTTGATGAACAACGAGATCATCATCTCTACTCCGAAGAAAGCAGGATGTGGGACAGACATCAAGAACCTCAAGACTGTGATACAAACCGTATCTTGTAAAGCGGATACTGTTGTAGATCAGACAAGAGGACGGTTAAGAGAGCTTCCAGATGGAGAGACTCCTGAATATGTAGAGATCGTGGATTGGGCGATCCAAGCCCAAGTACGTCACTACCATGAAAGGAAAGATCTGCATCAGGAACGAGCACGCAATGTTTACTTCTACCATCTTCCAGGAGGAGGATCTGAAGGATGTTTACGTTAAATGGCACCTGGATCGACTTTTCCCAAACGATCGGGATGCGAGTACCGCATATGTATCTACCGAAAGGTTATTTGATCGAGAAGTATCCTGCGACATTCACGAAGGATGAAACGATCTACCACTTTTCGATAGCGAGAGGGTTCGACCAGACACACGTGGCTTTCACATTCCACGTTCCGAACAAAGGACAACCTTACTGGTTGATCGAGTCGAATCTCAAGAAGAAGATTCCGTCACAAAAGACAGACTCTTTGATCGCTAAGATCCAGTCTAATATGACCAAACAGAGGAAGTCCAGAGAGGGCTTCGGATACTATCTGTGAACCGTAGATCAGGAGGGGTGTTCTCTCCTGATCTACGTATCTTTTTTGCCTGCTATAGCAGGTCATGCTATGCCTAAAATCTACTTCAATCGTCATAGGAGGTTAACTATGATTTATGCCTTTTGCTCCGACGGATCGTTCGCTGGGGTGGGTGGAGGCTCCATGCTCTCTTATCCGGATATCGGTAAGAGTCAACTTGGGGTTCTCAATGATCAGATGATCAACTACTTCCTCAACCCAACGTCGTTGTTCGATCCAAGATCGGTATCGCAGAACAACAAACGTATGTCTCTTACTCCCTTTGGAAGACAGGCGTTTGGCCGCATGACTCTTCAGTTCGACAACACCCGTAAGGGGGATGGTAACGATTACACCCATGTACGGCCTGTGTACATGGATGAAGCGGATGCTCGCGGGATCGATGCGATCAGCCAAAGCGATGTTACAAGAGCTTATCTGTTCAACATCATCGAGTATTGCTTCCTGCAACACACCAGTACTGATACGCTTCCTTCTGCTGAACAGTTGGATGGCGCGATGAAGAGTGAATCTGCTTCGTTCTCTGGGTATGTCCCTGGAAGTATCCAAGTATCTGCAGGAACAACCAACTCCGACATTCGGTTGTCGGATACCAGTCTTGCTGGATACAAAATGTATGGAACAGCTGTTCCGTTCTATCAGTCGATCCAGTTCCAGTTCCGAGTGGGTACCGATGTACTGACATTCAAGATTTGGCTTGGGATGGAAGCGTTCCTGGCTGATTACCCTCTGTCCATTTTGGTGAAGGTTGTTTGGCCATGTGACCCAGCGCGTCTTCTGGATATGGACTTCGCGAATACTGTTGCTGCTATCGTCGAATCTTCTGGGTTTAAAGATGAACAGCTTCAGCAAGCGATCAAATCCGAAGATCACAGTGGGTTGGCGACCTATGTGTCGAGATATGTCAACAGCAGCCTCGCCACGTATTACAGGATGCCGTTCACTGTACTGTACAAGGGGTGTGCCCCGTCCTCTGCTGCGATGCGTGATTACATCCGTGAAGAACTCCTTGCTCTTGGGTTGGCAACAGAAGAAGTGTGGAAAGGTGTCCTTCCTGACTTGTTCGTCGATGGTGGGTTCTACTTGATCCCGTTCTACATCAACCGTGTCTCTCTGACTGACGGATATGTCATCGATAAGAACATCATCGGATACAATCAGATGATCCAGAAGATGGCTCAGCTGTTCCCGAACACGGATATCGATTGGATCCGTAAGAACGGTTCTCTGCTGATGGCTGCTGGATCTGGGTTGTATATCTACGCGTTCCCGTTGCTCGATAACCCTAGTGATCTTCTAAATCTCGGAAGCATCCATCCAACTTACCAGAATATCGATGCCAACGCAGGGATGTATTGGGACCTCATGACTGAGGAAACACAGTCCTTCAATATGGATCTCGCACTCGCTATGAAGGTGGCGCTTGGGTTGCAATCTAACGACAACAACCTCTTCACCGAAGAAACGTTGGAACAGAAGAAGTATCTCGCGTTCATCTCCAACTTCATTGAATTCCACCTTCTGAAACAGGAGAGTTATTGATGGAACAGAGAGGTATCCGTATTACAGGAGCCGGAACCGCTGTTGTCAATCAGAATCTCACCGTTGTTGATCCTTCCACATCTGGGAATGCCCGAGAGTGGAGTGGTATCGCTGATAAGCTCGATCAACGGGTCGTTGTATATTACTTGAGTGGTAGGGGATGGGTGATCGCTTCGTACGATCGTCTCAAAATCTACTACTCGGAATATCAACCGACAACAGAAGTTACCGATCCTTGGAATGTCACCTATGCTGTTGATACGGAGAAAGGTGATATCGGAGAGGATAATGCTCCAACTCTTGCAGCGTTCGATGATCCGAACATCCAGATCACCGTCGGTGAACCCGTTACATCTACCGATCCTGTGACAGGTGATCTGATCACAACGCAGTCCGTGATGTACTACAATGCATTCACGAACTATCGGTTCTCTGAGACCAACCGGACGGTGACCAAGACCAACTACAACACATTGACGACACAACGTTACGATACAGTCAATCTGATCCTTGGGAAGATCTATCGGTTCACCTTCGTAAAAGACTTTGAGAAGTTGGGTTACTCTCGAGATCCAGACAGTCCATATCACGATGTGTACTGTGGGGTATATCGAGTTGATAAGATCCTCTCTTACAAAGATGTGTTGTCATCTGGTATCGACGTGTACAACAATCTGTACGCCCCGATCGGAGTTGCCAAAGACGTCTACAACAAGGACGAACCTTCTTTCCAGAACACGATGTTCTACAAGTTGGTTGATCCGCGGAATGAAGATATCGTGATCTACATACCTTTGTCTTTTGTTGATGGAGTTCCGGATGGATCCATCGCCCGTTATGACAAACTGATCTTAGGTATCAACCTTGGAGTCTTCTCTGATCTGGAGATGGTCACGGATATGATCATGCTTCTCACCGAACTCTTGGAAGTGAGATACGGCATCAAAGCGGATGGGAAGCAGTTCCCAGCGGATAAGGAACTGGTTAAGATCAACCGCTACGATGATATCTATCTTACCACAGAAGAGTACAACAGTATCAACCAAGCCAGACAGGAAGTGATCGACGATACACCTGGTGAGCTGTTGATCGACAAACTCTTCAATACCGAGATGAAACAACTCATCGCAGAGAATGATAGCTTGAAAGTCAAGCTAGCTGCATATGAAAAAGCGATTGAAAATATAAAGGGCTAATCACCATGCCAGACGATATCAAAATGACAGATCTCACTGGTAGTGATCCCGAGTTCAAGCGTGGAGATAGACGCTACATGGTGTTCCAGTCCACACAGACGATCGACTTTGGAGAGCCTGCGTTCGCAAGCACGATCAAAGTTTACAAGATCGTACAAGGAGCACCGATCGAGTTGCATGAAAACACAGACTGGGCTCATCGTTCCAGTCTGCAAGCAACGAATGCGATCTCCGAAGCGAAGCTTGAGGATTCTACCTTCCAAGCGAACCTTGTTCGTGGGATCCTGATGACAGGATCCGTTCTGACCGGACAAGAGTTCCAAATCAGTGTGGAATACCAAGGGTTCTATCGGTACTTGACCGATTACCCGGACACCAGTGTCGGTCCCACACCAACGCCGGGTCTGATGCTTGCGATGCTGAAAGATCTTCAGTATTTGAAGTATGTCAAAGACCCAGTGGTTGATGTAACCAGCGACACTCTGGCGACACTCCAGATCCTGGATGAGGACTATACTGGTCTGAATGAGAACAACCACATCTTCAATGAAGAACACCAGGTCAACGTTCCGAACAACAAGTACGTGATCAGACCAGCGAACGGATCCTTCTACAAACACGATCTTGTTCTCACCTACAGCGGAACCGATCTTGTGGAAGGTAGAGACTATATCGTTCGTGGTGTGAATCACGGGAAAACGAGAGTCTCTTCTCACAAGAGTGGCGTGTATGAGTATATCGTGCTCACAACACCGATCGTTGGTACGATCCAAGTGGACTACCGTGCGTTCGGAGGAGAGATCACAGCCAACGACTTCTACAGTCTGCGTGACGAGCTGATCGATGTGATCCAGTTGTTGGGAAGCGGTCAATTCATCACAACAGAGAACCTTCCGGCTCAGCCGATCATCACAGAGATCGAAAACCGGTTGACGATCGTGGAAGAAGCGGTACGCCACTACAAGCAGGTGTCGTTCATTTACGAGATCACCAACTTCTCGTACAACGCGATCCAGTACAGTGACGATAACTGGGTGGATATCGCAGCAGTATCGCACGGTCCGTGGACCGAGATGAACCCCATCGTCAATGTGGGTACTGGGTATTTCCGGTTGGAAGTCCCAACTTACGATTACAACGCAGACTTCGCATTGACGTACAACATGATCTCTGGTAAGATCTCGTTGTCGAACGTGTCGGTCCATGGAACCACATATGAGGACAATGGGTTGTCTCACTTCGATACTCGGATCGTTCCGAAGTTCCGTATCGTGTATGACAGTACCGATATCAATCACGGGTTCATCCTGCAGGTGTCGATCAATGGCAAAACACCTGGTGATGTTCAGCTTACGTTCTACGATAAGACAGGTAGTGCTACCGTGTGGGATGTGATCGACAGTGGTGGTGTGAAACACCCCAATACGGAAACGGAGACAGTTCTCCCGGATGGTACACAGTGGATCGCATCTCAAGCGAACTCTGCTGTCACCAATACGGTATCGGTGTTGGGCGATCGTTACACTACCTGGGTTGGTACAGTCAATGTGGTGGACATCGAGAATGTGTCTTACAAGAATGGAGATGGAGATGCTGCCATTACAACCGACAACACCTGGGTTGTGGATAGAGGTATGCCCGAAGATCCGTTCATCGATGGAGCGGGTATGGTGGTCAACCACACGATCAACAACAACGACATCGATATCTCTCAGATCAGAGGTATCAAAGTGAAGGTCTTCGACCGGTATAAGAACCAGGTGATCGAGGAGTCTTCCAACCAGGTGATCGAATTGCAGGATCGTGTTGAACCGATCGTGATGTATTATATCCAGGATCTCTGTGCGATCTCGTGTTCTCTGACTCAGCAGAACAGACAGGTCAGTGCGAAGAGTTCCATGAGAACGATCACCGACTTCACATTGACCCTGAAGAGTCAAACTGGAACCAACAGTCTGTTGAACGATCGATTCGTTCTGCAGCAAGTCGACCTGTTGGTCTAAGGAGGCAACTATGCGTATCGCAGTATATGTCAATGAAGACGACGTGGTTGTAAGAGCCGAAGTGTACAATGAGTCACAGAAAGCTCCTATTGAAGATACCAATGGTCTTCGTGTTCGTTCTGTATCCGAAAATGTGATTACGGATCACTCTGGTAACAGGATCGACCTGAAGACTTTCCTTGCGAACCCATCTTCGTTTATATGCGGAGATGATGGACTGGTTAAACAAGTACCGTCCAGAGCGAGCACGACAGTTATCCCGAATCTAGATATGAGTGTTCCATTCTCATTCGCAAGAGCGAATACCGTCAAGTCTCACGGACTGTTATGATAACAACTACACTGGGTAGGAGGTGATCCTACCCAGTGTAGTTCATCGTTTTTCACGTATATATTACTTAATGAGTACCTGCAGAGCTATATCTTTCGTATACAACCTTATCCATGACCCTTGTGATGCAACAACCATCACAAGAACCTACGTTGATCACGTAGTTCAAAGAAGAGATCAGAAAGGACGGTGGTGTCGAATGGCAATGGCTAATTCGAAATGGGGATTGCATCCTGCAGTCGTCCATATGCGGAGCGTCTACTTGCTTCTTGGGAGAGATCTCAAACGCACTGAGCAGTTCTTTGTTCAGGAGTTTGGAATGCCCCAAAGCACTTGGGACAACCTTCCAAAGGCGTTGATTACTAACGTCTAGTCCGGATATGTAACTCTGCAGGTACTCACAACATGTATAATCAATAACTAAAAAGGAAAAGAAAATGCACGCTATTTACAGAACGTTCTATGGAGCACCTACGGGAGATGTCAACAACATCCTTATGCCGGGTATCACGTCTCGTGAACGACTGGAGAAGGTTATTCGGGAACACATCGCTGACAAATACAGCAAGTGTCCGGAGTGTGACAAACCCAAAGTTGATGAGATTATCATCGAATATCGTCCTGATGAGGAAGTGTACCCGTATGTGGTGTCCTATTTAACAAGAGGAGATGCTGAGTCGCATCTCCTTGGCTCGATCAACATCCCATTCTACGATGAGAAGGATGATATCACATCGTCCTTTCCAACACGTGATCTCTTCTACCAGGACATCGCTCTCAAGAAATACGAGAGAGCACTGACCAGTAATTTGACTGGGATCATGTTGTTCTGGTTTCTGAGATCGAACAAACGTGGAGAGTTGTCTTCTGTCAAAACGAAATGTCTCCATGCGGAGTTCGAACATCTGGACGATCAGGACATTTGGGAACTGTATCGGGTGTGTAGAGAATATCAGCTGGATGCGTAAATAGGTGTGTGGGTGTAGGGATGCGCAATCATCCCTACACCCACACAGGTCGTCGTGTTGCATTGTCAGCATGTATCGTGAACTACAAACTTTGAAAGGAGGTGAGAACTATGTCCGAATTCGCACAACGGTATTATACCTTGAACCAGTATTATCTGGATCAAGGTTATGATCCTCTAACTGCTTCGCAGTTGGCAGTTCGACAGATACAGTACGAAGTTCGTACATCTGGTCGTACCTATCGCTGTGAATTCAAGGTAGCGTAATCTATCTTCATTCATAGCTTAACATTAACAACGCAACCCAGGAGGAGCTGGAGACTCCTCCTGTATTTGATGGTATTGATGTTTTCTTTTTTGTTTGAAGAACGTTTGATGCACGAGCATCCTATGCAACTATCAACATCAAGGAGTTTACTATGATCGATCTTCACCTGGATGATATCCTGAACAAAACCACGAATGATCCATCACTCGATGTACGTATACAAATGGCGACGACTATTAAGCCATTCCACATTATCAGATCAATGTGAAAGATAACTCCATCTACACGGTAACATCGGATCGTATTCCAGATGAGTTATTCATCGGAACCGAGTCTCTCTACATCTCGGAAGAGGGTATCATCTCCAATCTTATCGAGTGGTTCCGCAAGAAACAGAAAGAGCGTGCTGAACGTCGAAGAGCTCAGCAGAAACAGAATTGGCAAAATGGAATCAATCAAACATTCGAAGGTTACTATGATTGGCTGAACAGCTTGGATCCTAAACGTCTTGCCGAGAAAGAAACCGATCCCTACAAGTACGAGGATATCCAAGCTCTCGTTTTGGCTACTACGAAAGTGACCCAAGGCTTCGTCGGTATCGATCCGTTGAAGCATACTTCTATGGTGAAATTGCTTGCAACGATCCGTACCATTCTGAACGGTCAGAAGAACTTCTATCTGGACAAGAACGATGATTTGACCTTCGATCCGCGAGTGGCTCGTCCAGTCGT
>ULVA01034925.1_pt1 | contig 28525 bp, 25 predicted proteins | sample 1958811 | NCBI WGS metagenome assembly ULVA01 (sample SAMEA4835768, study PRJEB28245) | human gut metagenome | biome: gut microbiome; material: fecal sample | place: Denmark | collected 2008
ATGATCATCAGGATGAAAATGAACTGGAGCACCCACTTCGGCGCCATGTCCGGAGTGAGGAAGCCGCCCGGCTTGAAGTCGACAGTCCCTGCGATGCAGTAGACGGCGATGATGCCGGCGAGGAAGAGCTGCCCGGAGATCAGTGTATAAATGAGGTACTTGCGGCTCGCAGAGAGCGCTTCTGCATTTCTCTTATGAAGCACCAGAGGGTAGCTCGCAAGGGTCAGGAGTTCGTAGAAAATAAAGAAGGTGATGAGGTTCGACGCCATGGCGATGCCCATGACCGCAGAGAGGCAGACCGCGAAGGCCGCGAAATAGCCGGTCTGTTCTTTTTCATTGTTGCATCGCATGTAGCCGATGGAGTAAAAGTTCATCGGTACCCAGAGCATGGAGGCGAGCGTAGCAAAGATCATGCCCGCCGGATCCGTCTTCAGCGTGAGCCCCAGGGTATCGGTGATGCGGCAGAGGGTCCACTCGTACTGATTGCCATCCAAGACCCCCGGCACCATGGAAAGGATGATGCCAAACATGATCACGGAAGCGATGGCGCTCCATGCCTCACGTATATTTGGCCATTTCCTGCTGAATGCGATCAGGATCGCAGCGAAGAAGGAAACGCCTACCGCCAGAAATGGTCTGCAGTCTATGATCGTCATCTCAGAAACACCCCCGGCAGTCCCAGTTTAATCACATCAGTCACGATGGTCGCATTGCCAAAGCCCAGCGCGATGATCATGATGCCCATGATGAGGATCGGGATGACCATCGGCAACGGCAGCCCCAGCTTGCCCTTATGCGGATGCACCTCTGTCAGAGAGGCTTCCCGCTGGACGAACATCTGCTCAATGATGCGGAAGAAGTAGATCGCATTGAGAAGCGAGCTGATAACCAGTACGAAGATATAGAAATACTCTCCGCCGGTGTAAGCCCCCAGCATGAGATACCACTTGCTGAAGAAGCCGCAGGTCGGCGGCAGCCCGATCATGGAAAGCGCTGCCAGCGCCACGGTGATGGAGCTGATAGCCATCTTCTTATTGAGGCCGCCCAAGCGGTACAGATTCACTTCGCCAAAGCGGTACTGGATCCCGCCGATGACGAGGAAGAGCGAGCTCTTCATGAAGGCATGGTTGATGATGTGCATCACGGCGCCGATGAAGCCGTACATATTGCCCATCGCCAGACCAATAGCGATGTAGCCGATCTGTGCGACCGAGGAGTACGCAAGCATGCGGCGGAAGTCGTACTGCGCCATCGCCATGATAGAGCCGATCAGGATCCCGCACACGCCCAAGATCCCCAGCACATTCAGCGCACTTTCCACGACCGGATTATCGACCTGGAAAATGTAGTAAATAAAACGGATGAGTGCATACGCCGGCGCCTTGCTCATGAGGCCTGCGATGAAAGCGGCTGCGCCCGGATGTGCGTAGGTGTAAGCATCCGGCTGCCAGCCATGCAGCGGGAAAAGTGCCATCTTGATGCCGAAGCCGATCAAAAAGCAGGCGACTGCCATGGCAAAGAGCGGCGAATGCAGATGCGGGATGATGAGCTGCGCGAGGTCTGCCATATTGAGCGTACCGGTCATCGCATAGAGATAGCCGACACCCAGCAGGTAGAGGGACGCGCCGATGGTCCCGATGAGGAGGTAGCGGAAGGCCGCCAGCATGGATTTCCGCCCGCCCAGCGCGATCAGCGCATAGCCGGAAAGCGACATGATCTCCAGATACACATAGAGGTTGAATACGTCGCCGGTGATGATCATGCCGGAGAGGCCGACCGTCAGAAGACCGAAGAGCGTATAGTAGCCGCCTACATGGAGCCAGTCCTCATCCTTCACAAAAGGCCGGCTGTAGAGAGAGACGAGCATGGAAATGAAGGTGACCAGCACCGCGAGGATGCTGTTCAACGGATCCAGCGCAAATTCGATGCCGATCGGCGGGATCCAGCCGCCCATCATGTAGTGCCAGGTCGCTCCGCCATTTTCAAGCACATGCTGGAGCACCAGGCAGGCACTCGCAAAGGCACCCGCGATGGAAGCCATCACGATGTAGGAGCCCAGATTGCGGCTGATGCGGGAGAAAAGCATGCAGAGAAGCGAGCCGGTCAGCGGCAGGAGTACGATAAATACGGGAGCGTGCTGTGTCATTTACTAGCCCTCCTCAGTACCTCGACCTCTTCCACGGAGCCATAGATCTCCTTGATGCGCATGAGGAGCGCGATCGCGACCCCCGTGGTACCAAGGCTGACGACGATAGCCGTCAGCATCAGACCGTGCGGCAGCGGGTTGATATACATCGAAGGATCCGTCGTGATGCCATTCTGGATCGGGATCATCGCACCGTCTTTCTGCGCAAAGCACAGGTAGAAATAAATGACAGCGACCTGCATGACATTCATCGCCATCAGCTTTTTCATGTAGTTCTTGCTGAGGACCATGCCATATACGCCAAGGAAGAAAAGGATCATGACCAGGGTGTAAAGACCTTTTGTTTTCAGAAATTCATTCAGTACGTCCATGCTCTTCACCCCTTTTCACGATAGCATCCAGCAGATTGATGATCGTCATCATGACGCAGATGGCGACGCCGATCTCGATGAGGAAGATCCCGGTCGCGTGCATTTCATTCTGCGCTTCCATCCGAATCGGCATGTAATTGTAATTCAGGAAAAAATCCGCCCCGCCCAAAAGCGTCAGCCAGCCGGTCAGTGCATAAATGAAGGTGCCGACACCGGCCAGCACGACCGATGTTTTTCCCAGCACATTGAATTTCGTATCAAAGCCCAGGATGAGACGCGCGAGCAGCACGCCCACCGAGAGCAGCGCCCCCGCCTGGAAGCCGCCGCCCGGAGAAAATTCACCGAGGCAGAGGATGTAGACTGCATATACCATCGTGAAGGGTACCAGCATGCGGAAGGCTATATTCAGGATCAGACCGCCAAATGGTTTATTCATTTGATAATCTCTCCTTCCTCCGGATCTTCCGGCTCCTCTTCAGGACGACGGCCCACCGTATTGCTGGTCAGGATGAGGACCGTCGTCAGCCCTGCCAGGAACATGACCGAGGTCTCCCACATGGTATCGAAGCCTCGATAGTCGATGATGACGCCAGTGACGATATTCGGAGAGCCCGTATCCTCCTCACTGCGCGAGATATAGGTCGGTGTGACATGCGTATTCGGTGCCGTATTCGGATCCCCGATCTCTGGGAGATAGGTAACCACCGAGACGAAGAGCGCCGTCATGACCGACAGAAGTACCGCTACCAGTCCACGCATTACTTACACCACCTATCAATTTTCTTCAGCGATGCTACGAAGAAGATCGTAGAGATCGTACCAATGACCGCTTCTGTGAAAGCCACATCCGGAGAACCCATCATGAGGTACAGAAGCACCGCACAGAAGCTGAACGCGCTGTAGATGATGGCTGCGGAGAGGATATCCTTGCAGAAGATGACCGCGCAGGTGATCAGAATCAGGAAAACCAGAAGAATGGCTTCGATCGTATAGATTTCCATTATTTTTCCTCCTTTTCCAAATGTCCCACCGGTTCATCAATGCTGTGATCCGGACCCGCAAGACCGAGGAGCTTCTTCGCGCCCTTCGTCTTGAGCGTCCAAATCGGATGTCCGGACTTATAGGCCGACTTGCTCAGGATATGTGAGCCGATCGGGTTCGCCATGAAAACCAGAAGAAAGACGAATGCGATCTTGAGAGAGGTCAGTGTCGCCCCTTCGTAGATCATAAGGCCGATGAAGGTCAGCATGCAGCCCAGCGTCTCGCTGTTGCCGGATGCATGGATGCGGCTGTAGAAATCCGGAAGCCGGAGCATCCCAATGCCCGAGCCGATGAAAAAGATAAGCCCGCCGATGATGAAAAGCGCCGCTGCCATTTCCCGAGGAGAGGTAAAGCCGAGTTCACTCATATCTTATTCCCTCCTATGAACTTCGCCACGATGAGGGATCCCAAGAATCCCAAAAGCGCGTAAGAGATCGCTATATCCACATACATATCCGGACGCTTGTCGATGAAGCCGAAGACCACGATGAGACAGATCGTATCCGCCCCGATGACCCCCAAAGCATTCATCCGATCAAAGATCGTCGGCCCGTTGAAGAGGCGCTGGAGCATGAGAGCGATGACGAAGAGAAGCACCAGCATCACGACATAGAGAAGAACCATCATGATCATTCCTCACCTTCCTTTTCTTCGACCACCTCGAAATCAAGCGGCATGCCATAGAGCCATGCCACCTTTCTTTGCATCCCGCCGTCCACAAGACCCTCGGCTGCCCCTTTCGTCAGCGCATGGATCTCATAAAGCCCGTCATCGGTCACATTCATGGTGACCGTCCCCGGCGTCAGCGTGATGGAATTGGCCAGGATCGTCGATGCCATCGGATTGTCCGCCCGGAAATAGAAGCGTACCACCTTCGGATCGATCTGGAGCTCCTGCGACGTCTCGGCAAGAAGCACATCGACATTCGCGAGCACGAGCTGCCACATCAGCCAGATGAAGTACCAGATCATCTTCAAAGGGGAGAAGCCAAAGACATAGTAGAGACGGCTCTCCTCCTTATTCGGCACCAGAAGCAGCGGATACGTCAGCCATGTCGTCACCAGCGCCGTGATCACGCCGTATACGATGAATTTCGTCTCCGTATGTCCCGAGAGCGCCATCCAGAAGGCGAACAGCACCACCGCGAGGCATCCCATGTGAACCACAGGCGAACCTACGATCCTTTTATCATTCCATACTACCTGTTTTCCCACAGCGACCACCTTTCCTCACCGAAGCCAAAGCCATATATCTCTATCGGAGATCTCTGAATAAAAAAAATGCAATAAAAGCATCTGATCGCTTCTATTGCATCAAGTAACGAGCAGGAAAAGATATGCTTTCAAGCAAAAAGTATATGATTTTGCGTTGCTTTACCGCGCTGTCTCATGCCGAGGACAGCACCCGAATCATCCCAGCCATGATCACTCTCATAGTGCATTGACTCCCCTCATTTTCCTCAGGGCTTCTCACCGGGAGAGGCTCTTTTCCATATTGATTGTATTTATAGTATCACATCCTATGAAAAAATGAAACAATTAAAAGAGTCCAATTATCGCATAGTTATATAACCAACAATGCATGAATTATCTTTCATATAGGAGCCTATCAATGTGAAATGCATAAAAAAAATGAGCCTGAAGAAATTTTCTTCGCGAAAAGATCTTCAGGCTCATTCCTGTTTTCTGGCAGGGGCAGGTAGAGTCGAACCACCGATAACGGAGTCAAAGTCCGTTGCCTTACCGCTTGGCGATGCCCCCATGAAGTCCGATAATATCGGATTTCATGCAAAAAAAAATGGGGCGAGTGGTGGGACTCGAACCCACGCGTAACGGAGCCACAATCCGCCGTGTTAACCACTTCACCACACCCGCCATATTTTTCCCGTCACAGGCATTTCGCCATATGACGTTGTTTATTGTACCATAGAAAGAAATATCCGTCAAATAGTTTTCCGAAAGATTTTTTCATCCATCACCCGTCACAAAAAAATTCTCTTACAATATATAAAGAGATTCATTAAAGGAAAGAGAACGTCCCATCCCCGGTGCAGGGGATGGGATGCTCTCGCTCCTCCTCAAGAGCTATGGCGCCTCTTCACCCCAGACCCCAACCTCTCCCCTTCCTCCGCTTCTTTATATGTTGTATAATAATAAACAACTTAAAAGCACTGGTTCCAAGCAGGATCTGTTATACCAGTGCTTCTTTTTATTATTTATCCTTTTATCAATGAGGTACACACCATGGACAACAAACCTTTCCGACAGGGCACCATCGATCAATTCTTAGACGATCTCGGCAGCAAGAAAGCGGCCCCCGGCGGCGGCGCAGCAGCCGGACTCGTAGGCGCGCAGGCCTGTGCGCTCGCCGAGATGGTCTGCCATCTGACAGAATCCAATAAAAACTACGCAGAATTCCACGAAAAAGCAGCCGAATATGCCGCCGTCTTTCAGATGGCCCGCTCCATCTTCCTCGATCTGATGGATGAGGATGCCAAGTCCTTCCTGGAGCTGATGAACACCCTGCGCGCCATCCGTCCGCTTCCTCTGGCGGAGAGACAGGAAAAACAGCTCGAAGCCTTCAAGAAAGCGATCGAAGTCCCGCAGCAGATGGCGCAGACCATGAGCGATCTGCTCCCGAGCTTCACGAACCTTCTCCTCAAAGGAAATAAGAACGCCATCAGCGACGCCATCATGGCCGCCCAGCTCGCCATGGCCTGCATCCATGCTTCGATCCTGAACGTCAAGATCAATATGAAATACATCGATGATGAATTCTATGAACACGAAATGAATGATACAATCACAGCATGGGAAAATGCCATCTCCGCCATTGATGCCGTACTGACCTATCAGGTGGATCTGTAAGAAAAAGATGCAAGGTTCAGGGTTCAGGGTTCAAGGTTGTGGTGGCGGCGCATTTCATCATCCTGAGCGAAGAAAAACGTCGTATGTTAAGGAAACGCTGCGGAGTATAAATAATGGCGATGCCCGAAGGTCTCTTGACGGCAGGTTTCCCTCGTATCGGCAGCCCCCTTTCGGGTAATGCCATTAAGTTAAGGAAATCGTTAGCTACGTAACGTCTTGCTTCCCCCTTCGGGGGAAGTGCCGAAGGCAATAGGGGCATGCTAGCGGTATAGCGTACTATGTTGAATAGTCCGATGCTATCGATATTCCAACACTTTCATGCAATACCGCTACGTAGCCCCCTCACCCCTTCGGGGAGCTCCCCCGATGGGGAGCCAAGAACGTTCTTCTGCTTAACTTAATAGCATTGCCCTTGCGGGAAAGGTGCCCCGTAGGGGCGGATAGGGCACTGGCGGCAGGAAAGACAGATGAGGAAAGTGGAGAAGTGCGCGGCACATGGAGAAAGCGCGATCCCCTCGCGGCGAATGACAAAGATTTCTCGCTTCGCTCAAAATGACGATACGAGAGAGCCTGACATCTCATAGTCTCATAGTCTCCAGTCACTCCCAATCCCTCATCCATGCTTTCAAACTTGTAGTGGCGGCTTTGCCATGATTATATAAGTATAAGGCGCGAAGCCGCCACCACACCCCTTGACCCCTTTGAAACCTTTGAACCCGCTAACCCCCGCTGAACCTGCCTCAGTCCCCAGCCACATTCCCAAAGGAGGCCCTATGTTTTCCAAAAATCAAAGCGGTTCCTCCTTGAACCGCCAGCTCTTCGAAACCTACATGGCGCTCGACAACTGGCACCAGTTCCGTCTGCGTCTTTTCATCGAAGGGATCTTCGTCGGCATCGCAGGCGGACTCTCGATCAGTCTCTTCCGATTTCTCCTGAATGAATCCGAAGACCTGCGCATTTACCTCTACTACGCCTGCCTCATCCCGGCGCTGCGCAGGGATGACCTCCTGCCGCTTCTTTCTTACACGCTCCTTCTCCTTGTGATCGGCGGCGCGCTCTGCGCCATGTGCCGCTACGCCCCCATGGCCGGCGGCTCCGGTATCCCGCAGGTGAAGGGCGTCATCCTGGGCCTCATGAAAATGAAATGGCTGCGCATCCTCTGGGTGAAGATCCTCGCCGGAGCCATCGGCATCGGCGCAGGGCTCTCGCTCGGCCGCGAAGGTCCCTCCATCCAGATCGGTGCCGTCGCCGGGCAGGGCCTCTCCCGCGCGCTCGGCCGGACACGCATGGAAGAGCGCTACCTCATCACCAGCGGTGCGAGTGCAGGGCTTGCCGCCGCCTTCAATGCGCCGCTCGCCGGCATGATGTTTGCCTTAGAAGAGCTCCACCGCAATTTCTCCGGCGCCGTCCTTCTCCCCACGATGACATCGGCCATCACGGCGACCATCGTCACCCGCTGCTTCTTCGGGAATGGGACCAGCTTCCATTTCGTCGATCTCGTCCCGCTCCCTGCCCAGCACTTGGGGTATGTGGCTCTCATCGCCCTCATCTGCGGCCTCGCCGGTATCATCTTCAATTACGGCCTCCTTCACATCGGCACCTTCTACCATCCAAAGGTCTTTAGGACGCAGGCATCCAAGATCATTTTTGCCCTCCTCTGTGCCGGTGTGCTCGGATTCCTCCTCCCACAGGTCTTGGGCGGCGGCAACCATCTTGTCGACCAGCTCGCCGTCACGAGCTACCCGCTCGCCTTTCTGCTGCTTCTTCTGTCAGCCAAATATATCTTCACCCTCATCAGCTACGGCTGCGGCGCACCCGGCGGATTCTTCCTGCCCCTGCTCGTCATCGGCGCCCTGACCGGCGCCGTGCTGGCGCATCTCCTCGTCAATGCGGGACTTCTCTCTGCGGTGTACACGCCGAATGTCATCATCATCGGCATGGTCTCCCTCTTCGCCGCAAGCGTCCGCTCCCCCATCACCGGGACCCTCCTCATCCTTGAGATGACAGGCGACTTTGATCACCTCATGGTCCTCGCCTTTGCTTCCGCCATCGCCTATATCACCGCAGAGATCCTGAGAGGACGCCCGATCTACGATGCCCTTCTCCAGAGATCTCTCGCCGCCAGCCCCGATACCGCCTGTGAAGAAGAAAAGAATATGATCGAAGTCCCCATCGCGAGCGGCTCCCTTCTGGAAAACCGTCCGATCTCCGAGCTTCCTCCCATGAAGCAGACCGTCATCGTAGAGATCAAGCGCTCCGGGAAAAGCCTCATTCCCGACCCCGATACCCGCCTTCGCGCCGGCGACTTCCTCTACATCCTCTCCGAGAGCCGAAATGCAGAAACACTAAAGCGCATGGGCGAAGAGTCGAATGTGAAATAAAAATAAAGGTTCAGGGTCGTGGTGGCAGCTTCGCCGAGATCGATGGCTCAGGATGACGAAATGGGGCGATGCCCGAAGACCAGAAGATAGAAGTCAGATGTCTGACGTCTGATATCTGATGTCTCCCAGTCTCCTAGTCTAATCCCTAACCCCCAGCTACTAATCCCCAGCCAACCAGTCACCATTGATATAAAAGGAGTCTTTCTCATGGGTCAGCTCAGACGAAAAGTGCATAACTACACCATTCTGGTGCTCATCAAAGAAGGCTCAATGCCCGATTTTCATGTCAAGTCCCTCGCCGCCCTGCGCGTGCGCGAAGGTGAAGAGGTCGACTCCCTCTGCTTTCAGGACTGCGACCAAAAGGAAAGGCAGGCCATTGCCAAGGATATGAAGGCCCTTCACGCCTTTCTGGCAGACGACCTCATCCTCACCGCAGACATCAGTGAGAATATGCCTGCCATGGAAAAGCTATATCAGGAATACTGCGATGCCTTCTTCACGAATACCACGCTTGATATCCTCCCCATCAATGAAGAGGTGACTCCTCTCATGGACGATCCCGCGGCTTTTACGGCGCGCATCGCCGCCATCCAAGGAGAAACAGATGCATTGAAACGCGCCCGCTCCACCCACGCCATCTATGAGGAAGCGGCAGAGATCCTCTACGGCTATCAGAAAGGCTGGCCCTACTGGATCTGTGCGCTCTCCACCGAAGAAGAACGCGGCATGGAAAAACGCCTCCCCGCGAAAAAGAAAAAACTCTGGATCGCCACCCTCTGCTGGTTCTTCGGTCTGCACTACTTCTATCTGGGAAATTCTGTGCGCAATCTCTTCTACCTCATGACAGTCGGAGGCTGCTTCCTCTGGATGCTTTTCGACCTCTACCGCCTTCCCGCCATGGTGGACGAGAGCAATGCAAAGATCGCAGAAGAAGTGTACAAAGAATTGAAAAAGGGATGAGTGACTAGAGACTAGGGACTAGGGATTAGGGATTGGGGATTGGGGATTAGGAACCTCAAGTGACTGGTGACTTGAATACGACTTTCGGGCATCGCCCCATATATATTTGCGGCGAAGCCGCCACCTTCACTCCTCATTTCTCACTCGAGCAAGGCTTTCATCCACAATCAAAGGGCGCCCTGCCCATGGGCTAACCCTGAACCCTGAAGTTTGAAAGCGGGGATGAGTAACTAGGGATTAGTGGTTAGGGATTAGGAGTCTCAAGTGATCGGTGACTTGAATACGACTTTCGGGCATCGCCCCATATATATTTGCGGCGAAGCCGCCACCTTCACTCCTCACTCCTCACTCCTCATTCAAGTCGAGCTTTCATCCACAATCAAGGGGGGGCGGCACGCCCCATGGGCTAACCTAGGACCAGGGAAACGCCGGCCCATTCTATCCCCTTGACTTTCTCCCTTGCAACGTGCTATATTACTAATAATTTCACACAGGCAGTGAAGAGAAGAGTACATGATCGCAGACTGGCAAAGAGAGCGCCCACATGGTGAAAGGGCGTGCAGTCAGACCATGGAAGATGGCCTCTGAGCCAGGTATGCTGAATGATGAAGCAGCCCGGGCGCTCCCGTTACAGAGCTTGGGTATCATGGAAACATCGTACCTTAAAAGGCATCTGCGGCGACGCAGCTGCGAAATTGGGTGGTAACACGAACTCTCGTCCCTTTGGGGACGAGAGTTTTTTATGGTTCCAAAGACCTTTGGTCCAAGCCCTGCCACTCCTCATTCCCCAAAATCCTTTACTTGACTGTCTGTCCAAGGAGGTCTTTACTTTGCCGATCAAAATCGCTGATGGCCTAGACGCCATCACAGAATTAAAAAAAGAAGGGATCGTCACCATCAATGAAGCGCGCGCACGGACACAGGATATCCGCCCGCTGAAGATCCTGATCCTGAATCTGATGCCCATCAAGAAGCCGACAGAAGTGCAGCTGCTCCGTCTCTTAGGCGACACCCCGCTGCAGCTCTCAGTCGATTTCGCCCGCATCGCGTCTCGCGAGACCACCCACACGGACCGCTCCTACCTGTCCAAGAACTATCTCACCTTCGATGACATCAAGGACGAGAAATACGACGGCTTCATCATCACCGGCGCGCCCGTCGAAAAGATGCCCTACGAAGAAGTCGAGTACTGGCCGGAGATGATGAAATACTTCGAATGGGCAGATACCCACGTCTTCTCCACCCTGCATTTCTGCTGGGCGGCGCAGGCCGGACTCTACCGTGACTACGGAGTAGAGAAGCGCATCCTCCCCCGAAAGCTCTTCGGCATCTACCAGTACGGCCTCACGATGGATTACCATCCGCTCCTCCGCGGCTTTGACGACCGCTACTTCATCCCGCAGTCCCGCCACACCTCCATCGACGACAGAAAGGTCGATGCGACACCGGAGCTCACTGTCCTCTCCCGCTCCTCCGAGAACGGCATCAATATCATTTCCGATCAGGAGTCCCGCCGCATCTTCGTCCTCGGCCACTTCGAGTATGACCTGCGCACGCTGGAATGGGAATATAAAAGAGACCGCGAGAAGGGCCTTCCCATCCGCCTGCCGGAAAACTACTATCCCTACGACGATCCGCAGGAAAAGCCGCGCTTCGTCTGGTGCAGCTACGCCCACCTTTTCTATCACAACTGGCTGAACTTCGTCTATCAGGAGACCCCGTACAGCCTCGATCACCTCATGCCATTCAATGTGCATAATCCGCTGCATGTGTAAAGGGTGACTGGGGACTAGTGACTGGGGATTAGAAATTCGTGCTCACCCGGCGTAAACGCTGTCCTGCCATGCCCCCTGCTGCCTCTCGTTTCCCATGCAAGCGAAAAGACCGCCTCGGTGGTCTTTTTATGCTATAATAGGTCAGGTGCCATCAGCAAGCACGGTAGCGGTATGTTTTCTGCCCCTGCGTTCCACAACAAAGGGGATGATGCCAATGACTGCATATGATTTTTTGACAGTTGTGGTTTGTATAGGGAAACGCTGATTAAATCGTTGTCCGATTTCACTCTTACATTTTCATGCATCACGAGGAATCATCCGACGCAAATAGTAAGCTATTTAAGGAGAATGATGACGAAGCGATGCATGAAAATGTATGTGAAATCGGATTCTGCGATTTAATCAGTGTTTCCCGATCCCTCTGTATCGTAGCGATACGAAAATAAAATCTTTTTCATTCATTCCATCAACAGAAAAACCGCCTCTCCCTTCACAGTTTGGCGGTTAATCTGTTGAACTATTAGGGGGCCATCCGTTGCCGTTTGGCACCTTTTCTATTGCTATTATACCATAAGGAAATTCGTTGTCCAATGGAAAATGGTATCCTGCCCTTCCCTGCTCCATCTTTATACTCTGCGGTGCTTTTCATTTTTTTGCACCGCACCGCCATTTCTCATTTCTAATTTTGCATTTCTCATTCCATAAAAAAGACCGCCGAAGCGGTCTTTTTTATTTGCCCTATTTCAGTACAGACGGCAACCAGGTGGCAATGCCCGGGAAGAAGCAGAGAAGCGCGATCTCCAGCACCATGATGAAAGCAAAAGGGGCAGAGCCTGCGATGATATCCTGGATCGAGCTGTCCTCGCTGATACCCTTGATGACGAAGAGATTCATGCCGACCGGCGGTGTAATGAGAGCCAGCTCCATATTGATCAGGAGCACGACATTGAACCAGATGGGATCGAAGCCCAGCGCCTTGATGATCGGGTAGAGCATCGGCAGCGTGATGAGGATGATGGAAACTGTTTCCAGCACACACCCCAGAATGAGCAGCACGATATTGATGCCGATGAGGATGACCCAGCGGTTCATATGCCCTTCCGTCACGAGAGACATGAGCGCCTGCGGGACCTGCAGCACAGTCAGGATATAGCCGAAGAGCATCGCGCCGACCATGATGGCAAAGATCATGCAGGATGTCTTGATGGTCGAGCGGAGGATCCCCGGCATATTACCGACAGAAAGGCTCCTGTAGACGAAGAATGTGATGACAAGCGCATAGATCGTGCCGACAGCAGCGGCTTCCGTCGGCGTGAAAACGCCGGTATAGATACCGCCGATGATGATGACCGGCAGCAGAAGCCCCCAGATATTTTCACGGAGCGCTTTCATCTTTTCTTCCGTCGAAGCCTTTTCTTCTCTTGGCTTATTCCAAGAGGCAATGACGATGTACGCCACGAAAGCAAGCGTCAAAAGCGCACCCGGTACGACGCCGGACATGAACAGCTTTCCGACGGATTCATCGGTGATGGTGCCGTAAAGGATCATCGGAATGGACGGCGGGATGAGGATGCCGAGGGTACCGCCGGCAGCGACAGAGCCGACGACGAGCTTTCTGTCATAGCCGCGCTTCAGCATTTCCGGGATCGCCATCGCACCGATGGTGACCGCAGTCGCCACAGAAGAGCCGGAGATCGCCGCAAAGATCGCACAGGCGAAAATAGTCGCGATGCCAAGACCGCCGGGAAGATGGCCCATCCACTTGCTGCCAAGCTCGAAAAGCCCGCTGCCGACCTTGCCCGTCAGCATGATCTGGCTCATCAGGATATAGAGCGGCACCGACGTCAGGACATAAGAGTCCAGCGTCTTGTACGCGATGACAGGCACCTGCGAAAGGGTGGACATGTCGATAAACTGGATGATCCCCAGGATACCGGCAATGCTCAGCGTAAAGGCGACCGGCATGCCGATGACAAGGAGGAAGATGATGAACAGCGCAAAACCTGCAAGGATCATAGGTTAGTCCTCCTCTTGTGCAAAGAAATCACCCAGAAAATGATTCAGGGTTTCCAAAAACAGCAGAACAAAGCCGATCACCATGAAGGTCTGCGGGATCCAGAGCGGCACACGCAGAAGCGTCGGCGAAACGATGCCATTCTCAAGGCTCATCAGCATGTAATTCGTAGACTCCGTCATGCAGACATAGAGCGCAAAGAGCGACAGAAGCGAAGTGAAGATATCCATGCCCCTGCGCACCCCCTTCGGGAAGCGGGAGTACAGGAAATCCACAAAGATATGACCATGCGTGCGCATGGTATAGGACATGCCGAAAAAGCCTGCAAGGATCAGGAGATAGGTAGAGATCTCCATCGCCCAGACAGTCGGGCGATGCAGGATGCTTCTGGCAATGATCTCATAACAGATGATGAAGGCTGTCGCCAGAATAGCCAGCCCCGCGATCGCAGCAGCCGTGCATGTCACGCAGCCAAGAGCTCGATCAAACATTTTATAAACAGAACGCATGACAGCCCTCCTTTATTTAATACAAATATATAGGGTGGTTGATAGGTTTAAGGGTTCAGGGGTTAGCCCACGGGGCGTGCTGCCCCTTGATTGTTTGCAAAAGAGGGGGAGCGGGTTCTACAGGTTCATAGGGTTCAGAGGGGGTGGTGCGGCGCAAAAAATAATGAAGCGCCGCGGAGTTTTGATAGCGCTTCGCGCCGTCGTCATCTCGAGCGTAGCCGAGAGATCCTCCTTGCAGAACGGTCAGCATGCCAACTGCGCTACTTCAATCACCGCTTGCTTCTAATCCCTAGCCACCAGTCACTACTTTACCCGACCGCTGACCCCAGCGGCAAACCAGTCCCTTATTTCTTCGATGCTTTTCTGCAGTCTTCCACGAGCTGCTTGCCGAAGTCGCCCTGTTCCTGCTCGAACTTCTCGATGACAGAAGCAGTCGCATCCTGCCACAGCTTCACTTCATCCGCCGGAACCGTGTAGACATCCATACCCTTGGCAGCGAGCTCCTTCAGGCAGCGTTCATCCTCCGACTTGGTCTCCTTACGGATCTCATCGCGGATCTCCTTAGCGACTTCATTCACCAGCTTCTGCTGATCCGGAGACAGCTTTTTCCAAGAGTTGTCATTGATCGCGAGCAGGAAGCCGACATAGGAATGGTTCGTGGTGGTGAAGTACTTGCAGACTTCATAGATCTTGCGGGACAGGATCGCCGTCTGACCAGAGGACTGTCCGTCGATGGTGCCATTCTTGATCGCCATGTACACTTCCGAAGAGCTCATGGTCGTCGGAGAAGCGCCGAGCGCCTGGATGATGTCAGCCGAAGTCTCCGAGTAAGAACGGATCTTCAGGCCCTTGAAATCCTCCGGTTTTTCGATCTTTTTGGCATTGTTGCAGAACTGTACATAGCCATAGTCAGCCCAGATCAGCGGATGAACGCCCTTCTTTTCCATTTCTGCCGTCAGCTTCGAGCCCAGATCTCCATCGAGCGCATTGTCAGCCGCTTCGATGGTCGGCAGGACGAACGGCAGATCGAGGACCTTGAGTGCCGGTACGACCATGGACCAGCGCGCGGTAGAGTTCAGACCGATATCCAGCCCACCGCTCATGAGCGCATCATTCATATTCTGGTCATTGTAGAGCTGCCCGGCCGGGTATACCTTGACCTCGATCGAGCCCTTGGATCTTTCATTGACCTCTTTGGCAAATTTTTCTACACTCTTGGACAGATGATGCTCGGACGGCAGCTGATATGCCAGCTTCAGCTCGACCTTCTGCCCATTGCCGGATGCTGCCGCCTTCTTATCTCCGCCGGACATGCCGCATCCCGTCATCATACCTGCCATTGCCAGAGCAGCCAGAGAAACGGCTGCGATCTTCATCGATTTCTTACCCATCATAGATCTCCCTTTCTACTATACTTACATCAACCTATAAAACACCCTTCTTGAATAAAGTCCTCGAGGGAGACAGCAGATTTCGCGACTACCTGCTGCCTCAAGCCCGCTCTCCCTTTCTCAGGTATCAAAAAACGCCCTGACTGATAAAAATCAGCCAGGGCGTAAACCTTCACGCGGTACCACCTCGCACTATACTCGGAGGCCTTGTAACGCTGCCAAACGCCGCATCCTACTTCATTCAGATACGGGACTTGCGGACGACTTTGTGAGGACCCTCTGCTGCCTTTCACCATACGGCAGCTCTCTGCCAGAGAACCGATTCACTCGCTTCCGTTCCTTGTCTTTATTCAAAATTAAGCTTGTGACCAGTATACACGCTGCATTTATGTTTGTAAAGAGGAAATTTTTTAAGCTCAGGAAAAGGACACGGCGCCCTGCGAGAGGAGGGCATACCGCAAATGGCATCCTCCTCCCGCTTGCGATATAATGAAGAAGCGATACACCCTGTCAGATTCCCCTGCATTTCAAGGTATATTTTCGAGGTATATGATGACATTCATACAGCACTTAGACTCCCCACTCGGCGACATCCTCCTCGCAGCGGATGACGTGGGACTCACCGGCCTTTGGTTCGAGGGGCAGAAATACTTTGCCGCCACTCTCCCGGCAGAAGTGCAGACAAAAGAAACGCCCGCACTGAGAGAAGGAAGGCGCTGGCTAGACCTGTACTTTGCGGGAAAAGAGCCGAAGACCTCTCCGCCCCTCCATCTCATCGGCACTCCGTTTCGCCTTTCCGTATGGAAGATCCTCTCCGAGATCCCCTACGGAAAAACGATGACCTACGGAGACATTGCGCAAAGACTTGCCCAAGAGCGCGGCCTTCACCGCCTATCCGCCCGCGCCGTCGGAAGCGCCGTCGGAAGAAATCCCATCTCCCTCATCATCCCCTGTCACCGCGTCATAGGCAGGAACGGCCGCCTCACCGGCTACGCCGGAGGCCTTCACCGAAAAGCCTATCTGCTCTCACTGGAACAAAGTGCGAGAAGAGCCTTTGATCCTTTAGACTTCCCCCTATCTTCCCCTATACGAAAGGAACTCCTCTCCTAACACGCATTCTCTTCGCTTGCCACTGCACTACGAGGTGCGCAAGCCTGAAAAGAAAAGAGAACTTGGGGAGCGTTTTTGTTATGAAGTGAATTTACATTCAGATACAGGAAAACTTGCTCACAGGTAAGGGTATGGCAAGGGACATGGTCTGCGACAGAAATCCTGCTCGGACTTTTTGTTTTTCTGAAATTTACATAGTTCCTACTATTCAATCATAAATACCAAGGAGAAAAGCGACATCGACAGTTTCTTCAAGAGCGGCGGCACATCCGCCCTACTTTCGGAAGTGAAAGGTATCGACGACTTCGAGCTGGTGACCTTCCTCATGGTAATGTAAAGGAGGAGCCTATGCTGGGATTTCCGAAATCTACGGAGTTTAACAAGCGAATTCCGAAACAGAAGTTTTATGATAACCTGACCGTCAGCCCAACCCTCAAGCGAAGCTTTGTCGATCAGATACGAATTATTTACTGGGCGAATAAAATCGCGCCGTCAACTCTCAATCTGGCAGAAGGAAAGAATGTCACTGAGATAGAAGTATTCCATATCCGGCTCAATCAGGAAACACTCGACGAGAATGTGCTGAAGCAGATTGACCGGGAAATACCGTATCACATCCTCTTCATATTGGAGCAAGATGGTAGGTACAAGGCTGTCATAGGTTACAAGGAGGCCGCTGGTAGCGGCAAAGCCACTTTCAAAGTTGATCGATACTATCAGACGGAATGGATGCCGGAAGAGGAACTGCCAGTGCATCTAGACGGGCTTAATATCGATGCTGTTTACGAGAACTTCGTACAGCAGATTGCGGGAGACGTTCTGAAGGCCGCTACGCCGCAGGAATCACTGAAGGAATCAGTTGCAAGAGACGACCGCAGAGATGCTTTGCAGAAGCAGATAAACAAGCTGCAGGCAAAGATCCGGAAGGAAAAGCAGCTGAACCAGCAGATGGAAATGAACGCCGAGTTGAAGAAACTGAGAAGGGAATTGGAGGAACTTAATACATGAAATTAAGCAAGCGTACACTTGAGGAACTTAGAAACATTATAAATGGTGACAATACAGCGGATTATAGGAGCGGGCCAAAGTTAGTTGACTTCTTTAATGATCTTGGATTTGATGATGTGTATGGTCAGGGATTCCCTTCAAGATGGTTTTATACGGATCAGAAGCTTGAAGCTATTAATGGAACACCAGAACTCGATAAGTGCATCAAGAAAGTATTTGCCGTTGTTGATTATATCGAACGTATTAATTACCTTGATAAACAGATAGACCATTTCAACCAGTACCTTGCTTTTGATAAATGGGAAGTTGTTCGCGATAACGATGTAATAACATTTAAAAAGCATGACCGGGTACTGGTGGACTCTTCGAAAAAGCAGACTATAGAAACAACTGATGTGTTCTTAAGTCAGACATTTAATGTCAACATAAAAAGTATAGGCCTTTCAGCCGAACTAAATGAACTAATAAAAAAGCGATTGAAAGAAGCAGAAAACTGTGTGGCATCTAATGCACCTCTATCGTCTGTAATTATGATAGGCGGCATTATGGAAGGAATATTACTGGGTGTTGCTACTTCATACCCACAATTATTTAATCAAGCTAACTGTGCGCCTAAGAGCAAAGATGGAAGCACGAGGAAATTTCAAGAATGGACACTTAATAACTATATTGATGTTGCTGCGGAAACGGGTTTCTTGAAACAAGATGTAAAAAAATTCAGCCATGTGGTTCGAGATTTTAGGAATTATATTCATCCTTATTCTCAATTGGCAACAGGATTCAGCCCAGATAAGCAAACTGCTCTAATATGTATGCAAGTTCTAAAAGCAGCCATTTACCAGATTGGCAATTATAGAAAGCAATTGCAAGGAGGAGACTGATAATGGATAAGATGAGAATGGAGTCCGAAGACATCCAGCAGGAGAACGTCGCGAAGATAGCCGCGCTGTTCCCAAACTGCGTCACTGAGGCACGGGATGAAGACGGGCATTTGAAGAAAGCCATCAACTTCGAACTGTTAAAACAGATGCTCTCTGATTCTGTCATAGACGGCGATGAGGCGTATGAATTTACATGGGTTGGGAAAAAGGCCTCCATCGTAGAAGCTAACAAGCCTATTCGTAAGGCGCTGCGCCCTTGCAAGGAGGAAAGTGTTAACTGGGATACAACAGAAAATCTTTACATCGAAGGCAATAATCTAGAAGTTCTTAAACTTCTGCAGGAAAGCTACCTTGGTAAGGTTAAGATGATATATATCGACCCACCGTATAACACCGGTCATGACTTTGTTTATCCAGATTCATTTATTATGGATAATGAAGCATATAACGAAGGAACGGGGTATTTTGATGAAGAAGGTAATGTTAATTACAAACGAGAAAATTCGTCAACTGCCGGAAAATATCATTCTGATTGGTGTTCGATGATCTATTCAAGGCTTTTATTAGCTAAGAATTTGTTGTCTCAAGATGGTGTTATATTTATCAGTATCGATGATAATGAAGTGGAAAACTTGAAAAAAATATGTAGTGAAGTATTTGGTCAAGACAACTTTATTGGAATGTTATCAGTAGAAAACAATCCTAAAGGACGCAAGAACTCTGCTTTCATTTCCGTTAGCTCGGAATATTGCTTGATTTTTGCGAAAAACAAAGAAAAAGCTTATTTTATCGAAAACGTGCCTAAAAAGGCATCGGATATGACATTAGACGAATACGGCAGATATGTTCACAACAGCGGAAAACGAGTTCTTGTGGGAGAGAATAGTTTTAATAATCCAGTTACAGTTGTTTCATCAGATAAGAATTATTCTGTTTATTTCAGGAAAAAGGATTACTCTGTTGAAATCAGAAAAGAAGCATTTGGTGAAGTCGACTCAGAATTGATATCTGCTGGCTATGTTAAATACTATTCATATAACAAGGGAAAACTCGTTGAAAACACATATACCGCTGAAAAGTTCATGGAGTTATTCCATGCTAGAGCGTTAGCTTTTTCTGCTGAAAAAATATATGAGAAGAATTTTAGCGATACTATTCGTATCAAAAGTCAGTTAGTAAATAGTGAATATGAGGCAATCGTTAGAGGAAAAAAGAAGAACTTTAGTATGGAGCTTACGACCACTGGTGCCGGAACATATTTGAAGACTTTATTTAGGCTATCTGATGTCCCATTTTCAGCACCGAAAAATACAGGTTTTTTGAAGATGTTGTTGACACTTATTGAAGATAAGGAGATGACAGTGTTAGATTTCTTCTCAGGTTCAGCATCATGTGCAGATGCTATTATGCAGCAAAATGCTATTGATGGTGGAAAGAGAAAGTGGATTATGATTCAGCTTCCGGAACCATGTGACGCAAAGAGTACTGCGGCTAAGGCAGGATACAAAACGATTTGTGAAGTAGGAAAGGAAAGAATTAGAAAAGCTGGACAAAATATAAAAGCAGAGAATCCGCTTTTAACAACGGAGTTAGATGTTGGATTTAGAGTTCTAAAATTAGACGAGTCCAATATGAATGATGTTTACTACAGTCCAGCCGAATATAGTCAGGAATTGCTTTCAACGCTCGAATCAAATGTTAAGTCTGACCGTAATGACCTCGACTTGTTGTTCGGTTGCTTACTTGAATGGGGCCTTCCTTTATCGTTGCCTTACAGCTCTGAGCGGATTGATGGTTGTACTGTTCATAATTATAACGACGGGGATCTGATTGCTTGTTTTGATGAGAATGTTCCTGAATCAGTGGTGAAAGAAATCGCCAAAAGAAAGCCACTACGCGCTGTATTCCGAGATTCTAGTTTTTCAAGTAGTCCAGAGAAGATTAACGTAGGTGAGATATTTAAGCTTCTTGCTCCGGATACAAGAGTCAAGGTCATTTAAGGAGGCGGCAGAATGAAGCTGCAATTCAAGCATCAAAAGTTCCAAGCTGACGCCGCCAAAGCCGTCGTGGATGTTTTTGCCGGGCAGCCATACCTCACGCCCACCTACATGATGGACAGAGGAACCAGAATCTATCAGCTCAGCCTGACCGAGGACGATGACTTCACAGGCTGGCCGAACGCAAAGATCGTGCCAGAACTGTCCGACGGGCAGATACTTGAGCATATCCGGAAGATCCAGCGTGATGGCCAGATCGAACCGTCCCAGTCGCTCGAGGGCAAATACAACCTGACCATCGAGATGGAGACCGGCGTCGGAAAAACCTATACCTACATCAAGACCATGTACGAGCTGAACAAGGCATACGGCTGGACTAAGTTCATCGTGGTCGTGCCGTCTATCGCCATCCGCGAGGGCGTTTACAAGTCGTTTCAGGTGACGCAGGATCACTTTGCCGAGGAATACGGGAAGAAGATACGCTTTTTCATCTACAACTCCTCTCAGCTTACTGAGATAGACCGTTTTGCCTCCGACAGCTCCATCAATGTGATGATTATCAACTCGCAGGCGTTTAACGCCCGCGGAAAGGACGCGCGACGCATTTACATGAAGCTCGACGAGTTCCGTTCCCGCCGCCCGATCGATATCATCGCCAAGACGAATCCGGTTCTGATTATCGATGAGCCGCAGTCTGTCGAAGGCAAGCAGACGAAGGAACGTTTGAAGGAATTCCATCCGCTTCTGACGCTGCGTTATTCTGCCACACCAAGGGAGTACTACAACCTGATTTATCGTCTTGATGCGATGGACGCCTACAACAAGAAGCTCGTCAAGAAGATCGCCGTCAAGGGCATCACGGAAAGCGGGACCACGGCTACTGAGAGCTTTGTTTATCTGGAAGGACTGAACCTTTCAAAATCAGCTCCGACGGCAACCATACAGTTCGACTGCAAGCGCGCATCCGGAATCAAGCCGATGAGCGCTACCGTGACGGAGGGCTACAACCTCTTCGACCATTCCGGCGAGCTGCCCGAGTACCGTGACGGTTTCGTGGTCAAGCGCATCGACGGCAGAGACAATTCTATCGAATTCATCAACGGCAGCAAGCTTTACGCAGGAGACGTGATCGGCAAGGTGGACGAAAACCAGCTACGCCGTATCCAGATACGAGAGACCATTCTCTCTCATATCGAGCGTGAGAGGGAGCTGTTCAATAAGGGTATAAAGGTTCTGTCGTTGTTCTTCATCGACGAGGTAGATCACTATCGTGTATATGATAAGAACGGACAGCCTCAAAACGGTATCTTTGCCGACATGTTCGAGCAGGAATATGCCGACGTAATCGGAAATCTGCAGCGGGAATACGGCGACAACGAGTACATGCAGTACCTTGCGTCCATCCCGGTAGAGAAAACGCATGCTGGCTACTTCTCCATCGACAAGAAGGGCCGCATGATCAACAGCAAGGTCGGCAGGAAGGAAACAACCTCCGACGATATCGATGCATACGACCTGATCATGAAGAACAAGGAGCTGCTGCTTGACCGTGATCCGAAGCGTTCGCCCGTGCGGTTCATCTTCTCGCATTCCGCGCTGCGCGAAGGCTGGGACAATCCGAACGTGTTCCAAATCTGCACACTCAAATCATCATCAAGCGAGATTCGCAAGCGGCAGGAAGTCGGACGAGGCATGCGTCTTTCCGTCAACCAGGACGGCGAACGCATGGACGCGGGAGTTCTCGGAAACGACGTGCAGAATGTCAACGTGTTGACCGTAATTGCGTCTGAAAGTTACGAAAGCTTCGCCAAGGGACTTCAGTCCGAGATTGCCGAGGATATCGCAGACCGTCCTCGTACTGTTACGAGAGACTTGTTCCTGAACTGTGTTGTCACGGACGATCACGGCAACGAGATGGTTATCGATTCCGATACGACTTCGGCAATCATGTACGAAATGACCGTGAACCGCTATGTTGACCGCAAAGGCGTTCTCACAGACAAGTACTACGAGGACAAGGCAAACGGCGAGCTTAAGATGGCCGAGGAGGTCAAAGGTTTTGAAGCCGCCGTCGTGGACATCATCGATTCTATCTACGATTCAAAAGCAATGACGCCTGAGAATGCCCGCAGCAACAACGTGGAACTGCAAGTCGACGAAGAGAAGCTCAACAGCAAGGAGTTCAAAGCACTCTGGTCGAGGATCAACGCAAAGTCCGTCTACGTGGTGGATTTCGATACAGACGAGCTTGTCCGCAAATCTATCACGGCACTTGACAGCAAGCTGCGCGTGGCGAAGATCTACTTCAAAGTCGAATCCGGCTCGATGGTTGAAATACAGTCAAGGGACCAGCTGCGGTCTGGCGCGGCGTTTGTCCGGACGTCGTCTTCTACAATCAGAACCAAGCAGACCATAGTCGCCAGCAAGAGCGTCACATATGACCTTGTTGGAAGAATCGTTGAATCCACCGGGCTTACCCGGAAGGCTGTCATTCAGATCCTTACCGGCATTAATAAGGCTACGTTCGACCAGTTCAAATATAATCCGGAAGAGTTTATCCTCAAGGCATCGCAGCTGATTAACGACGAGAAAGCTACGGCAATCATCGAGCACATCACCTACAGCGTGATGGACGACCACTACGGCACCGACGTCTTGACAGAGCCTACCATCAAGGGCAAGCTAGGCACAAACGCCATGAAGGTAAAGAAGCATCTGTACGACCACATTGTCTACGATTCTACGAACGAGCGCGACTTCGCCACAGAGCTTGATACAAACACGGATGTGGCGGTCTATGTAAAGCTGCCGGACGGATTCTATATCTCCACTCCGGTCGGCCACTACAATCCTGACTGGGCGATTGCCTTCTATGAAGGAAGCGTCAAGCACATCTACTTCGTTGCGGAGACAAAAGGCTCCATGTCTTCGATGCAGCTCCGGCTGATTGAGAAGTCGAAAATCCGCTGCGCGCAAGAGCACTTCAAGGCAATCTCCAGCGGCAATGTGGTCTATGCCGTAGTAGACAGCTTTAAATCACTAATGGAAAAGGTAATGAAGTGAGGGGCTTGATATGGCAGCGCATGGACAGCGAATGTCAATCGCCATGAATTCCAGCGAGAAATACCTCATTGAGAACAACAAGGGATTTCGTCACAGGGCAAAGCGCAAGGAGCAAATCCTCAATGAGGATTTGCTGGAACGGTTCGCCTGCATGGTCTGCTGCGATTGCAGCAGGCGGTTCTCCGGGAAAACACATCGCGAATTTCAGGAAGCCTATTCGGAATGGTTGGAGATACTTGCGGATTGATGTTTTCGGCCTGCACGATAAAAAGTTTACACAATAGAATTGGCACTGCCTTTTTCCGGCGACATGCCTCACGTATATTTGAATGAAATTGGGATTAAAAACTGCAATTTTTCAATGTTTTTTGTCCTATTTGAGCTATTTTTTTACACTACAAAAAAGCGCTTCTAAATCGAGTTTTTTAGAAACACTGTAAAATTGCATGCAGTTAATTCGAGAAATCCTGACGCGCTTTTTCATAAAATTACAGTGAAACCCTTGTGATAAATTTGGGCAAGTTGACATTTCGCCGCTGAAATTTGTTTTTTCACTACCGCTGCATCCAGTGCAAGGACTTTAGGCGCTGGATGGGCGGCAGCGAAACAGACTCCCTTATAGCGTTTTAGCCCGTATTCTGAACGGAGAGATTTCAATGAGTAAAACAGGCAGCGCTGCTTCGAGTAGCAGAAGCCTAACTCCGTTGGTATAGAGCATTTATTTGCCAACGAATTTACCAATATTGCCGGAAAGACATGAGAAAATACGGGAAGCTCTGAGAAGACAGCATGGAAACACAGAAACAGGAAAATGCAGAAAAAGCCTGCCATATTGGGCATTTGAGAAGAACTACCAAGCAAAAACGGAGTGATAAGCATATGATAAAAATACTCTTCGTCTGCCACGGCAACATCTGCCGCTCCCCCATGGCGGAATTCATCATGAAAGCGCTCATCCGCAAAGCCGGATGCGAGAAGGCGATCACCGTGGACTCTGTCGCAGCGACCACGGAAGAGATCGGAAATGATATGTACCCGCCCGCCAAGCGTATGCTCACGAAGAAGGGCATCCCCTTCTCTCCCCGCCGCGCCCGTCTCATCACGGCGTCGGACTATGCCCGTGCAGACTATATCCTCTGCATGGACGAGGAAAACCTCGCCGACCTTGCCCGCCTGACGTGCGGCGATCCGGAGAAAAAAGTCTCTCTCCTCCTCTCCTGGGCAGGACGGCGCGCCGAGGTGGCAGATCCGTGGTATACGGGAAATTTCGAGGAGACGTATGAGGATATCCTCGAAGGCTGTGAAGCGCTGCTGAAAAGCATACGCCGGCAAGGCGTTGCCGGCTCTTGGTGAATGCTCGTTTGGCGATCGCTGCCAATGGTCTTGCTTGAGATCTGTGATCCGCTTTTCCTTTATCCACAGAGTTGTTCACAGTTATTCACAAAATTGTGAATTGCGAAAGCCCCCTCTTCGCAGCTCCGACAATGAGCGAAATGTCACACTTGTCCATCTTAGATATACACAGAAAATTGTGAATATCTGTGAACAAGTGCGGAATGCTTACGCAGCCCTCTTGAAAAAGTCCAGATCCTGTCGGACTGTCTCGCCTCCATGTCTTTGTTCACAGCTGTGGATTTTGTGAATAGCCTATTCACACCCCGGCGCGCTGTTCCATTTTTTTGTAAAACATTCGTCAAGAGGATGTTCGCTCACGTAAAAAAACGAGAAATCAAGAGAAATATAACGAATGAGCGAGAGACAAAGGAGCATCCCCTGTCCGCGTTGCGTGGATATTGGGGGGGAGATGCGTGACTAGTAGCTAGTGGCTAGGGATTAGGGATTAGAAATCTCAAGTGACTTGTGACTAAGAGACTAGGAGACATCAGACTCCCGTATCGTCATTTCGAGCGCAAGCGAGAAATCTTTGTCATTCGCGGTCAGGCGGACAATGTTTGGAAAGTTCAAAACGGGAAACCTGCTATCAAGAGACCTTCGGGCATCGCTATTGTTTATACTTCGCGGCACGTCCCATAGGCTAAGTTTGAAAGCAGGGATAAAGATTAGTGGCTAGGGATTAGTGGCTAGGGATTAGGAGTCTCAAGTGACTGGTGACTGGAATGCCAGCTCATGGCATCGCCATTATTTATACTCTGCGGCGCTTCTTTTTTATGCGCCGCACCACCCCCGTTGAACCCGCTGAACCTGTTGAACCCGCTGAACCTCTTTCGCACGTAATCAAAGGGCACCTCGCCCCACGGGCTAACCCCAAGCCAAAAAGAGCAGCGACATGGCCGCTGCTCTTTTTGCATGCTATATGGATTTCTTATTTCTTTTCTTCTTCGATGGGATAGTCCTGCAGAGCATCGTATCCTTCTTCACCGGTGCGGATCTTCACCGCATTGTCAATGGTGGAGACAAAGACCTTGCCATCGCCATACTTGCCGGTGTAGAGAGCCTTCTTCGCTACCTCGATGATGGTGCGGGGAGAGATCTTGGATACCACGATGTCGATGCGGACCTTTGGCAGAAGCTTTGCCGAGACGGCAGCGCCGCGGTACATCTGCGTCTGTCCTTTTTCGAGACCGTAGCCCAGTGCTTTCGTGACGGTCATGCCCGTGATGCCGATGGCTTCCATGGCAGCCTTCAGGATCTCGAAGCGTTTATCCGAAGTAATGATCGTGACGCAGTAGAGGCGGTGTCCATCGGTCGGCAGTTCTTTCGGCACGATCTTTTCTGCTTCCGCTTTCTTTTCTTCCGCAAGCGGTACTTCGACGGCATCTTTCGGCGCCTTGCCTGCTTCCAGTGCTTCGGCTGTGGTGTCCGGCGCCATCATGAAGTCTGCATACGCAGAGACGAGACCGTGTTCTTCGAAGTCAAGGCCATTGATCTCTTCTTCACGGGTGACGCGAAGACCATTCGTGGCTTTGATGATGCGGAATACAATGTTTATCGCAACGAATACGTAGAGGGCTACAACGGCAACGCCAAGGATCTGGATCATGAGGAAATGCGGATTTCCTGTGTAGAGAAGGCCGTCCTTGACAGAGAAGACGCCGGTCAGGATGGTGCCGAGTGCGCCGCACACGCCGTGAGCGGAGATGGCGCCGACAGGGTCATCGATCTTCATCTTCTGATCGACGAATTCGACCGCATAGACGATCGCGATGCCGGCGATGACGCCGATCCAGAAGGAACCGGCAACGGAAACGACATCCGTGCCTGCGGTGATGGCTACGAGACCGGCAAGACCGCCGTTCAGTGTCATAGAAACATCCGGTTTGCCATATTTCACCCAGGTGAGAAGCATGGTGGTGACAGCACCGGCAGCGGCTGCCATATTCGTGGTGACCATGATGCTGGCAACGGAGAGGATCGTATCATCGCCGGTCATGGAAACGGTGGAGCCGCCATTGAATCCGAACCAGCCCATCCACAGGATGAACATGCCAAGGCAGGCAAGAGTGATGGAGTGACCGGGGATCGCATTGACGCTGCCATCCTTATTGTACTTGCCAATTCTTGGTCCAAGCAGAGATGCTCCGACCAGAGCGCAGACGCCGCCGACCATGTGTACACAGGTGGATCCGGCAAAGTCATGGAAGCCAAGCTCGGAGAGCCAGCCGCCGCCCCAGATCCAGTGTCCGGAGATCGGATAGATCAGGAGAGAGATCAAAACGGAATAGATGCAGTAGGAGGAGAATTTCGTACGTTCAGCCATCGCGCCGGAGACGATCGTCGCAGCGGTCGCACAGAAGACGGTCTGGAAGAAGAGGTAGACCAGCGGAGGATAGCCTGCATCGCCGGTGTCATAGTGAGTGACGAAGAAATCCGGCGTGCCGATAATGCCGCCGATGTCTTCCCCGAACATGAGACCGAAGCCCAGGACCCAGAAAACGATGGTGCCAAGCGCAAAGTCCATGAAATTCTTCATGACGATGTTGCCTGCATTCTTTGCTCTCGTGAGCCCAGTCTCCACCATCGCAAATCCCGGCTGCATGAAGAATACCAGCATAGCCCCCAGCAGTGTCCAGGTCGTATCCGCAGAGGAGTACTTTCCCTCCGCATCCGCCGCCATGATCATGGTCGGCGTGCACAAGGCCGCCGCCAGGAGCGGCCATTTGGCTAAAATTTTTCTCATTTTTACCACACCCTTCTAAAAAAAGAAATAAGAATTTTCCCGTACATAGAGAAAGCCCGGACCTATGTCCGGGCTTCATTGTCCAAAAGAAAAAGTCTCGATGCCCCTGCATCAAGACCTCTTTGTCCTCTGTGTACTTGTCATTCATTGCTGAATATGCAGATATGATAACGCTAAGAGGCGCCGCCGTCAAGGGGGAAAATGGGAAAAGTTGTCAGAAAGGGAATCAGCAAAGGATTCGGGGGGAAGGACTCGCCCCCCCGGCGGCTCGTCCCTTGATTGCGGATGAAAGCTTTGCGTGAATGAGGAATTAGAAATGAGAAATTAGAAATGGTGGTAGCGGCTTCGCCGCGAGTATATATGGGGGCGATGCCCGAAAGCAGTATGCAAGTCACCAGCTACCAGTCACTTGAGGCTCCTAATCCCCAATCCCTAATCCCTAGCCACTTATCTCCGCTTTCAAACTTCGGAGTTCAGGGTTCAGGGTTCGGGGTTCAAGGTTCGGGGTTGCGGCGCATAAAAATCAGAAGCGCCGCGAAGTATAAATAGGGCGATGCTCGAAAGTCTCTTGATAGCAGGTTTCCCGTTTTGAACTTTCCAAACATTGTCCGCCTGACCGCGAATGACAAAGATTTCTCGCTTCGCTCGAAATGACGATACGGGAGTCTGATGTCTCCTAGTCTCCCGGTCTCTTAGTCTCCAGTCACTCCTAATCCCTAATCCCTAGCTACTCATCCCTGCATTCAAACTTAGCGCAGGGGCAGCACGCCCCACGGGCTACCCCACCCAAAAATCCCCTCTTGACTTCCCATCCCCGAAAGTGTATAGTAGTTTCAACTTCATAAAGGCAGTGAAGAGAAGAGTACATGAAGG
>ULVA01013462.1_pt1 | contig 27533 bp, 25 predicted proteins | sample 1958811 | NCBI WGS metagenome assembly ULVA01 (sample SAMEA4835768, study PRJEB28245) | human gut metagenome | biome: gut microbiome; material: fecal sample | place: Denmark | collected 2008
TATATATAATATATCTACTATAAAGAGGGTAGAACATACGGGCTGAAATAAACTGAGTCACTGAGTCACTGAGTCACTTTTTGATGCAGATGGATATTCTGTTTAACCATCTTACTGGAAGAACTTTAGGACAAAAAACTATATTTCGAGGAACGCAACTCAATGCTTCTTTCTTCTTTATCTTACGAGTTAGGATTATTAACGCAGTTTCAAATTGAAAGCTGCTGAAAATCGGCCCTTATCGCCACCCAAAATTTGGTGGTTCCAGAAAAAAACCGTATCTTTGCACCGTCATTCAGAGATAAGGCGCCAATCGGATGAGTGACAAAAAACAGAATTAGTAACCATTAAAAAATTGAATTATTAACCCTTTAAAAACTGATTGATTATGGGACAAGGAACTAGTAAGTATCGTAAGATTACACGTACCCCTCAGACGGGTGAGAACGCAGGTAAGAAGCTCTGGTATGCTACTGCCGTGAGCGACCGTGAGATGAGTTTCGAGGACTTCGTGACCCATATCTCAGAGCACAACTCTCCATACAGCCGTGGTACTATCCATGGTGTGCTGATGGATACGCTGGATTGCCTGAAGCATCTGATTCTGGATGGCAAGAGCGTTCGTTTCTCCGACCTCGGATTGTTCTCCATCGGTATGACTTCGCGTGGCGAGGTGAGCAAGGAGAAGGTGACGGCGGCAAGCGTGCAGGGCGTGCATCTGATTGTAAGAAACACGAAGACCTGGAGCAACGCCGAGCTTAAGAAGCTCACCAAGATCGTGGCATACGATGATTATACCTCCGGGGCTGAGGATGGCGGCGGAACTGAAAATACGCCGGGCGGTGGTACCAGTCAGGGTGCTGGCGGCGAGACCAACAAGGACAACGGCGGAACATCGCAGGGTGGCGGTGGTACCAGCCAGGGCACTGGCGGCGGAACCGACAGCGGAACTGACGGCGGCGGCGACAACGTAAATTTTTAAATCTAGGTTGATGCGGATTGCAAATCCGCAGAGCCAAAATAGGTTAGGACGTTTTTTAACGGCGGATTGCAAATCCGCCGAAACGCCTAACGGAATTAATCACTAATCACTAAAAAAAATGCGTATGAAGAAAGAAACCTGGAAAACTGTATTTCAGATAGTACTATCTATCTTGACCGCCATTGCCGCCTCTCTGGGCGTGACGAGCTGCATGTCTTAACACATCAATAAAAAAGTGCCGATAGGTGAATCCTACCGGCACTTTTGCTGTATATGAATATCCTTGCTGTATATGAATATCCTTGCTGTATATGAATATCCTTATTGGAATCCTTTTTCTAGATGCCTCTAGCCTTGTAGATTTTATCCTTGGCATCATTGATTTCCTGGAACTTCTTCTCGGCGGCACGGCGAACATCCTCGCCCAGAGCTGCTACCTTATCGGGGTGATGCTTGAGCGCCATCTTGCGGTAGGCTGCCTTCACCTCATCGTTGGAAGCGTCGGGGGAGACACCGAGGATGCGGTAGGCATCTTCCAGCGAAGTGGCTGATGTGGCTGAAGAGCCGCCGCCATGCATGCCCAGCATCTGATCTACATCCGATGCTTCCAGCCCCATGTGGAGGGCTACTTCCTTCAGTGCCTGAATCTCCTCAGGAGAAACCACATTGTCTGCCTGGGCTATCATCACGAGGAAGTTGAGCAACTGCAGGCGCTGCTCGTACATCATGTTGGCACGTATCTGATGACAGCTGTCCTGTATCACCGTGCGATACTGCTGCATGCCCATGCGCTTCTGCTGCTCGAAGAGCTTGAGGAGGATTTCCTCGCCCTGCTGCTTCGCCGCCATACCGAAGTTCTGGAGTAGGAACCGGCGCACCAGCTCCATCTCTGAATGCATGATCCTGCCATCTGCATTGATAATGTATGAGGCGAGAACCAGGAGCGAGAACATAAAACTATTTCGCTCTCCCTCATAGGCGTGCTGCTGACCGTAGCCGCCGTAACTTCCGTTTCCATATTCTCCGCTGCCATATCCGCTGTAAGCTTCGTAGGCATTGGAGTATTCTCTGTTGTTATATCCCTCACTGCCAGGCTTGTTGACCTCGTCTAGCCCATGGTCGAAGAGCGATCCGAGGGCGAATCCTGCTAGGGCGCCAAGAGGTCCTGCGGTGATGAATCCCAGAAAGCCTCCTATCCATTTTCCTGCTGCCATATATACTGATTTTTCTGAATGATAATCAAGTTGAAAAAGCCCCCGACTTCTGCTGTATGCTAAGAAAGAAGCATGCAACTTCGGAAGGGGGCAAAGTGTTGATTATAAAGAGGTTTCTTTTTTATTTCTCGAAATAGTAGAGGAACTGGGCAATACCAGAAAGAGCTGGCTTGCGCTGACCTTCTATCTCGATGGTAAACTTGATGCTGGTCTTGCAGATACCACGGAGATTCTGAATATCATGGAGTGTTGCCACGAGGCGAACACGTGAACCGGTGATGACCGGCTGACCGAAACGCATCTCATCCATACCATAGTTTACGAGCATCTTGATGTTGTTTACCTCGATGATCTGCTGCCAGAGATAAGGCAGTACAGAGAGGGTGAGGTAGCCGTGAGCGATGGTGCTGTGGTAAGGGCTTTCTACCTTGGCGCGCTCTACATCTACGTGAATCCACTGTGGATCGAGGGTTGCGTCTGCAAACTTGTTGATACGGTCCTGGTCGATCTGCAACCAGTCTGATTCACCTAACTTCTCACCGAGGTGAGATGCAAAATCCTCATAGGAATTGATAACTAATTTTGCCATTTTTATCTTTGTCTTTTTATTGTTATTTGCGATATTCTTTAAGCTTTTGCCCTTTACCTTTCCCTTCGGCCGGTGACCGTTGGTTCAGGGCGTTCTTCCTAGTCTCTTCGGAAGATATCCCGGGTATAGACTTTTTCCTTCACATCATCGAGGCATTTATCGTATCTGTTGGCGATGATCGCCTGACTCTGCTTCTTGAAATCCTCCAGGTCGTTTACCACGCGGCTGCCGAAGAAGGTGGTTCCGCTCTTCAGCGTAGGTTCGTAGATGATAACCTGGGCGCCCTTTGCCTTGATGCGCTTCATCACGCCCTGGATGCTGCTCTGGCGGAAATTGTCGCTGTTGCTCTTCATCGTGAGGCGATACACGCCGATGGTGCAAGGCTTCTCTTCCTCCTCGCGGTAGTTGTTCTGGTTGGCATAATCGTAGTAGCCTGCCATGTGGAGCACTCGGTCGGCGATGAAATCCTTGCGGGTGCGGTTGCTCTCTACGATGGCCTGGATCAGATTCTCGGGCACGTCGGCATAGTTTGCCAGCAGCTGCTTGGTATCCTTCGGCAGACAGTAGCCGCCATATCCGAACGACGGATTATTGTAGAAGGTGCCGATGCGAGGGTCCAGTCCCACACCCGATATGATGGCCTGGGTGTCGAGTCCCTTCATCTCGGCGTATGTGTCCAGCTCGTTGAAGTAGCTTACCCGGAGTGCCAGGTAGGTGTTGGCGAAAAGTTTCACCGCCTCTGCCTCTGTGAGTCCCATGAAGAGAGTGTCGATGTTCTCCTTGATGGCTCCCTCCTGCAGGAGTTCTGCGAAGAGATGCGCCGCCTGGTCGAGTCGCTCATCTCCTGCCGGTCTGCCCACAATGATGCGGCTAGGGTAGAGATTGTCGTAGAGTGCCTTGCTCTCGCGCAGGAATTCTGGGGCGAAGATGATGTTCTCGCTGCCCATCTTCTTGCGTATGTTCTCGGTGTAGCCCACTGGGATGGTGCTCTTGATGACCATGATGGCATCGGGGTTCACCTCCTTGACCAGCTGGATGACCTCTTCTACATGCGATGTGTCGAAGTAGTTCTTCACGGGGTCGTAGTTGGTTGGCGTGGCGATTACCACGAAGTCGGCGTCCCTGTAGGCTGTGGCTGCATCTGTGGTAGCCTTGAGGTTGAGCTCTTTCTCCGCCAGGTATTTCTCGATGTATTCGTCCTGGATAGGCGAGCGGCGGTGGTTGATGAGTTCCACCTTTTCGGGAACCACGTCCACAGCCACCACCTCGTGATGCTGGCTCAGCAGCGTGGCAATGCTCAATCCTACATAGCCTGTTCCGGCTACGGCTATCTTTATATTTTCTTTTGCCATTACCTTTTTTATATTTAAATTGCTGCAAAGGTAATAATAAATAGGTAGAATGCCAAATGTTGCGCCGATTTTTATTAAAAAATAACTGAATTTGCGGTAAAAAAGGCCCTTCAAAATTTGCGTATTTCTGAGCATCTGTACGGTTGACCGGAAATACGCAAATTTTGGAGGGGGATAAATGGGGCGTTTTGGGGGTGATGATGCAGTGATGGGAGAGAAGCCGGGTGTCTGCCTTTCTGTCTGATTTTTCTATATTGTCAATAAATCAGAATAGTCGGGAATCTCTTCGAGGAATAAATATTTTTTATCGTCGTAATCCATCCGGCAGATATAGTGCTCCAATCCGTTGCTCACCACCAGGTAATCTACGTGGAGCAGGAGATTATATACCGAAATTTGATCGAACACCTTCTGCGTGATGGGGATATGCGGTGCCTTGTATTCGATAATCATCCTGGGGCGGAGTTCGCGGCTGTAGAGCACGCTGTCGGCACGCAGCACCTTGTCGCCGCATTTCAGCTGAATCTCGTTGGCGAGCAGCGGGGCAGGGTAGCCCTTGTGCTCGATGAGATAGTGTACGAAGTGCTGGCGCACCCATTCTTCGGGCGTGATGGCTACGTATTTCCTGCGCAGCACATCCAGTATCTTGGGCTGCTGTTTCGTGCCCGAAACCTTCATTTCGAAGGTTGGTAAGTTCAAGCGAATCATTTTTTATACCTTATTATATATATAGTTCGATTTATTTTTGTACCTTTGCAAATGGATTGCAGGCTGGATTCTCTGTGCAGACAGATGAATGGCAGGCTGGAATCACAGTGCAAAGATACAAAAAATAAATCAATGGCAGAAAAGAAAAATGCAATAAGTTACGAGTCGATCATGAAAGATCTCAAGGCTCGGAAGTTTGCGCCCGTGTATGTTCTGATGGGCGACGAACCTTTCTATATAGACAAGATCTGCGATTATATCGCCGAAAACGTGCTCCAGCCGGAAGAGCGGGACTTCAACCAGACCGTGCTTTTCGGGGCGGATACCACAGCGGTGCAGGTGGTGGATCAGTGTAAGGGATATCCGATGATGGCGGAATTCAGGGTGGTGATTGTAAAAGAAGCACAGAATCTGAAGAGTCTGGATGCCCTGGAAAAGTATCTTGAGAAACCGGTGAAATCCACCGTTCTCGTCATCTGTAACAAAAACGGCAGTATCGACCGCAGAAAGAAATTCATCCCGAGAGCCGAACAGGTGGGAGTGGTGTTCGAGAGCAAGAAGCTCTACGACCGTCAGCTTCCGGGTTTCATCGAAACTTATCTCAAGGCTCGCAAGGCAACCATCGAACCGAAGGCGGTGCAGATGGTGGCAGACCATATCGGAGCCGATCTTCATCGCCTCACCTCCGAACTCGACAAGCTGCTCATCTCTCTTCCTGACTCCGACCGACGGGTGACTCCGGATGTGGTGGAACGTGAAATAGGAGTGAGCAAGGACTTCAATGCTTTCGAACTTCGCAGCGCCATCATCCAGCGTGATGTTTTCAAGGCAAATCAGATAATAAACTATTTTGACAGCAACCCGAAGTCGGGTTCGCTCTATGCGCTCCTCCCGTTGCTCTTCAGTTATTTCCAGAATCTGATGATAGCCTATTATGCTCCGAACAAGCAGAACGAAAATGAGCTTGCAAAATTCCTGGATTTGCGCGGAACCTGGGCGGTGCGCGATTATACGATGGGAATGAGAAACTATTCCGGAGTGAAAGTGATGCAGATAATCGAGAAGCTGAAAGAGGTGGATGCGAAGAGCAAGGGCATCGATAATCCGTTTACTTCGGCAGGCGAATTGATGAGAGAACTCATCTTTTTCATCCTCCATTAGACTGCTTTCCGGCTCCAAAAATCCGTCGATGGGCGAGGGTGGGAGAGAGGTTGATTTTTACTCCTCCTTCGTCTTGTCGGAGAAATGAAATGATCTGGAATCGGGGAGGGCGTTTAGCTTCCTGAAAGTGGTGAAAATAGCGTTCGTTATCGGGAAAACGGGCGCTATTTTTTTTGTTTTTCTCATGGGAAATCTCTCGTTTGGATGGATTTCTCATCTAGATGGTCATTTTTCATTTTTTACTGAAATCGTAGTTAACTATAATGAATATCAGCTAGTTAACGAAAATAACCCCCTTCAATACTCGCATTTTTGAGCAAAACCCGACCAACGGGCTTGAAAACGCTCAAAATGGAAAAAATTGCCATCCTCAGACCCTCTTTTTTTAGTGTTTGCATTTATTAAGGTTTATGTTTCTGCAGTTTAGTAATGTAAATGTGTATTTTGTAAATCGCTCTTTATGTTTATGAATCTAAACTAAAGAAAACTAAATCGGAGAAAAAAGAGGATGAATTTACAAACATAAATGTAAATCGGGCGGTTTTGAAATATGAATGTATAAATATACAAACGAATTATTGAAACGAAAACGTATTGAAACCCAGTTGTTTGTAGATTTCTGTTATTTTATGTAAGGTTATGATTTGGCATTTGGTGCAAGAAAGATGCATAAATGCGGCTGAAATGCCTATTTATAGGGAAAAAAGGCTTTGAAACTCAGTGAATTGATAGTTTTAAATAAAGCAAACCATTGTAAAAGCTTTAGATTACTAAAGTTAGATTTGTAAATCTAAACCATAAAACTAAGAATGTAAAGATTGGAAGTTTAAATTTGCAAATACAAACCTAAAGTTTAAAAAACAAAATTTTTCCCGAAAAGTTTGGTAAAACCAAATTTTTGCTTTATCTTTGTAAAATCTAAGAAAAATGGGCCAAAAACGGGCCTGTTCGGAAATAAAACATCGTAAAAAATCAAATTCAGACATAGTGATGAAAGACAGAATCAGACAGATCATGGAGGACCAACACCTCAACCAACAGAACTTCGCGCAGCTCATCGGAAAGTCGACAGCGACCCTGAGCAGCATCTTCAATGATCGCACAAAACCATCGCTCGACATCGTGGATGCAATCAAGAAAAAGTTGCCTCAGGTGAACCTTGAGTGGTTGCTTTATGGTACTCCTCCTATGTATATTAATAAGGTGGAAGGTGCCCAGGCGGGTGCTTCAGCCAGAGGTGAAAACGGAGCGGACGAGGATTCGCTCGATATGTATGGAGACGCTGTAGGTGTGGCTGGTACAGGCGCTTCGGCAGCAGGCATGGGCGGAAGCCATGGGAGCATAGGTGGCGCTGGCGGCGTGGTGGAGCCTACCCTGGATTTCGGGGGCAGCGAGGGATCCGACTCCCCTACTTCTCCATCGCTCTTTGACCAGCCTCAAACACACGGTGTAAAAAGGACACCTAAAAATATCGCCAATGCAGCGGTTAAATATGTGGACAAACCGCAACGCAAGATTACCGAAATCCGCATCTTCTACGATGACCAGACCTGGGAGACTTTCGTTCCGAAGAAATAGACCGGTGCTCTGCTGTCGGGAATAAGGTGGCAATAAAGAAGGAATAAAGAAGGTATAAAGAAGGAATAAAGTAAGAGGGGAGCTGAAAAAATCGCTCTTTCTCTTTGTGAAGTTCGAATTTTGTTGTACCTTTGCACTGCCTATATATAATAGGTATAACAGCAAGCATTAAATATGCATTAATAACAAGCATTAACAACAAGCATTAAAATAGCAATAAGATGAAAAAATATGTTCTAGACCTTAAGGTGGTTTCTGTAGAAGCACTCAGCGATAAGCACGTATTGATTAAGCTTACCGACGAGAAGCCTCTGCCGGAAATCCTGCCTGGACAATTCGTAGAAGTAAAGGTAGATCATTCGCCTGCCACCATGCTTCGCCGTCCTATCTCCATCAATTTCGTGGATAGAGAAACCAACCAGCTCTGGCTGCTCGTTGCCATGGTGGGCGACGGAACCCGCCAGCTCGGAAAGCTTCAGGCGGGCGATACGCTCAACTGTATGCTGCCTCTGGGCAATGGTTTCACCATGCCTACAGAGAAGAGTCAGAAGTATCTCCTCGTGGGTGGTGGCGTAGGTGTGGCTCCGCTGCTCTACTTCGGAAAACTCATCAAGGAGTTTGGTGCAGATGTAACCTTCCTGCTGGGTGCCCGCAAGGCTTCCGACCTGCTGGAGCTGGATGAGTTTGCCAAGATAGGAAAGGTATGTATCACTACCGAGGATGGCTCTGCCGGCGAGGTGGGTTTCGTAACCAATCACTCTGTGCTGGAGAACGAGCAGTTTGACATGATCTCTACCTGCGGTCCGAAGCCGATGATGGTGAGCGTGGCTCGCTTTGCCAAGAAGGCTGGTGTGGAGTGCGAGGTTTCCCTGGAGAACAAGATGGCGTGCGGCGTAGGTGCCTGCCTCTGCTGCGTGGAGAAGACCACCGAGGGACATAAGTGTGTTTGCAAGGATGGTCCGGTCATCAACATCAAGCAGCTCACCTGGGATGTCTAAACCAGATGCTTCTGGTAGATAATTGTAATAGAATATTATTTGATTAAGAAAGATTATGGCTGATTTAAGTGTAAATATAAAAGATTTGAAGCTGAAGAATCCAGTGATGACTGCATCGGGAACTTTCGGCTACGGATTGGAGTTTGCTGATTTCGTTCCGCTGGAGGAAATCGGAGGTATCATCGTAAAGGGTACTACCCTGGAACCACGCGAGGGAAATGACTATCCACGCATGGCTGAAACTCCACAGGGAATGCTCAACTGCGTGGGCCTCCAGAACAAGGGTGTGGAGTACTTCTGCGAGCATATCTATCCTCAGATCAAGGACATCGATACCAATATGATTGTAAACGTGAGCGGACACTCGCCTGAGAGCTATGCGGAGTGTGCTGCACGCGTGAATGAGCTGGATAAGATTCCTGCCATCGAGCTGAATATTTCCTGCCCTAACGTAAAGGATGGCGGTATGGCTTTCGGAGTTACCTGCGAGGGTGCTGCAAGCGTGGTAAAGGCGGTGCGCAAGGTGTATGACAAGACCTTGGTCGTAAAGCTTTCGCCTAACGTAACCAGCATTGCCGACATCGCCCGTGCGGTAGAGGCTGAGGGTGCCGACTCTGTTTCGCTCATCAACACATTGATGGGTATGGCGGTGGATATTGAGAAGCGCCAGCCGCTGCTGAGCATCCGTACTGGCGGCTTGAGTGGCCCTTGCGTCAAGCCGGTGGCATTGCGCATGGTTTACGATGTGGCTCACGCCGTGAAGATTCCGGTAGTAGGACTGGGCGGTATCCAGAATGCCAAGGATGCCATCGAGTTTATGATGTGCGGTGCTACAGCCATCGAAATCGGTACTGCCAACTTCATCGATCCTGCCGTAACCAAGAAGGTGAAGGATGGTATGAACGAGTGGCTTGATGCTCACGGCTGCAAGTCGGTGACAGAAATTATCGGTGCCATCAAGTAAATGCTGGTCGCCAACAGATCAATTACACATTATTATATATAAGCGACCCCAGAACTATCTGTTTTGGGGTCACTATAAAGGTTCAGGTTGATATATAAATTAATATATAAAAGAGGTATGATGGATTTGAATGATATGAATCCCGTTCTGCTCGTAGCAGCTCTTACGCAGCAGATAGCGGAACAGGAGAAGCGCGCAGCGGCTTGCAGCGGGGATGCTGAGAACAAGGCTGCACTGAGCAAGAACCTGCTGAGACGAGGCAATCTGCTGATTCAGATGGGTGATAAGGAGGGAGCCGGAAAGGATATGCAGAGATATCTGCAGCTGAATCCCGAGAAGATAGAGGAGCTTACTGGAGAGTTTAAGGCTGAAGGAAGAGAGCATTGCCGCTAATTGTCTGAGCATTGCCGATAAAAGGTGAGCATTGCCGCTAATTGTCTGAACATGCCGGTAAATGTTCTTTCGAAATGATACGAATGCTGATAAAAATCTGCCAGTTTAGGGCTTTTTCTGATAAAAATCTGCTGAAAATCTGCTAAAAAGCAGAAAATATAAGGAAAATAAAGAAAAAACTGACAATTTGTTTGGTGGTATCAAAGAAAAGTGTTACTTTTGCAAACGAGTTGAGACTTTCATCGGTTGATGCTCCATCTGAGCTACTTCATTCTGAAGACTGATGGCTCGAAGCAATAAGTGAATAACAAATAAAGAATAAGAAAATGGAAAAGTTGAACGCTTACTTTTTTAGCTATTACTTTTACTTTGCAAGCAATTGTAAAGCGGGAAGTTGCGTATATATTTCAACTTAGGATATAAGATTCTTGAAATCATCGAAACGGTCCCGCTCTATTGTGAGCAGGACCGTTTTTCGTAAGACTCGAATCCGTTTTCCATAAACGTTTTCCGAAAATCCGTTTTCCAAAATAAGGAGATAATGTAAAAAAGAGAGTGAAACAATGAAGAGAATTGCAATACAAGGAGAGTTGGGATCCTTCCACGACATTACCGCCCACGAGTATTTCCAGGGCGAGCAGATTGAGTTAATCTGTTGCGCTACCTTCGAGGAGGTGTTTGAGAACATCAAGCGAGATCCTACCATCATCGGCATCTGCGCCATCGAGAACACCATCGCCGGCAGTCTGCTCCACAACTACGAGCTGCTCCGGGAGAGCGGAACCACCGTGGTAGGTGAGCACAAGCTCCACATCGAGCACAGCATCTGCTGCCTGCCTACTGACGACTGGAGCACTTTGCAGGAGGTTCACTCTCATCCTGTAGCGCTGATGCAGTGTGGCAAGTTCCTCGCCAACCATCCTGATCTCAAGGCGGTGGAGGCTGAGGATACCGCAGGTTCTGCCGCATTCATCGCCCAGCACCAGGTTCACGGATGGGCAGCCATCTGTTCTGCCTACGCTGCCAGGATGTATGGCATGAAGGTATTGCAGGAGGGAATCCACGACAATCCGCACAACTACACCCGATTCCTCGTGGTCTGCAATCCGCAGAAGGCCGCTCTTCTCCGACCTATCGAAAAGGCCAACAAGGCGAGCATCGTCTTCAGCCTTTCACACGACAAGGGTTCGCTCTCCAAGGTTCTCACCATCCTGAGCTTCTACGACATCAATCTCACCAAGATCCAGTCGCTGCCAAGCATCGGTCATGAATGGGAATATCTCTTCTACGTGGATCTCACCTTCGATAATCTGACCCGCTATCGCCAGAGCATCGATGCCATCACACCACTCGTGAAGAAACTCACGGTGCTGGGAGAATATGAGGAAAAAGAATAGTAACATTTCAAAATAAAAGAGAATAAAAATGATACAACCAGCCAATAGAGTAACAGAAATACAGGAATACTACTTCAGCCGAAAGCTGAAGGAAGTGGCTAAGCTTAATGCCGAGGGACAGGACATCATCAGCCTCGCCATCGGAAGTCCAGACATGCCGCCTTCTAAGCAGACCATCGATACGCTCTGCGAGGTAGCCCATAACCCTGCTGCACACGGATATCAGCCTACGGTGGGCATCCCGGAGTTGCGCAAGGCGATGGCTGGTTATTACAAGAGATGGTATGACGTGGATCTTGACTGGGCTACGGAAATCCAGCCCCTCATTGGTAGCAAGGAGGGTATCCTGCACGTTACGCTCGCCTTCTGCAACCCTGGCGACGAGGTGCTCATCCCAAACCCGGGCTATCCTACCTATACTGCCATCAACAAGATTCTCGGTACCAAGATTACCTATTACGACCTGCGCGAGGACAATGAATGGCAGCCAGACTTCGAGGCGCTGGAGAAGATGGACCTCAGCCATGTGAAGCTGATGTGGACCAACTATCCGAACATGCCGACCGGAGGCGTGGCAAAGATGGAGACCTACGAGCGACTCGTGAAGTTTGCCAAGGACCACAACATCGTGGTGGTGAACGACAATCCTTATTCGCTCATCCTCAACGAGCATCCGCTGAGCATCATGCAGGTGCCGGGCGCCAAGGACTGCTGCATCGAATTCAATTCGCTCAGCAAGAGCCACAACATGCCGGGATGGCGTGTGGCTATGATTTCGAGCAACAAGCAGTTTATCTCCTGGATCCTGAAGGTGAAGAGCAACATCGACAACGGATGCTTCCGCGGAATCCAGCTCGCTGCTGCCGAGGCCATGCTCAACAATACCGACGAGTGGCACCGTGAGAACAACATCACCAACTATCGCCGCCGCCGCGACATCGCCGAGCAGATCATGCAGGTATTGGACTGCAAGTTTGATCCTAACCAGGTGGGTATGTTCCTCTGGGGCAAGATTCCGGAGAAATATGCCGATGTAGAAGACCTCACAGAGAAGATTCTCCACGAGGCGCGCGTATTCATCACCCCTGGATTCATCTTCGGAAGCAACGGCAAGCGCTACATCCGCATCAGCCTTTGTGCCAAGGATGAGAAAATGAAGGAGGCGCTGGAAAGAATCAGAAAAGTCTTTGGAAAGTAAAAAAATAAAAATTAAAATATACGACTATGGAATTAGAATTAGAACCATTGAATCTCCCTAGTGATCAGGAACGCCCTATCGTCATTGCAGGCCCATGCTCTGCAGAGACTGAAGAGCAAGTTATGACTACCGCCAAGCAGCTGGCTGCTAAAGGCTGCCACATGTTCCGCGCTGGTGTATGGAAGCCACGTACCAAACCAGGAGGCTTCGAGGGAAATGGCGAGGCTGCCTTGCCTTGGATGAAGCAGGTGAAGGAGGAGACCGGTATGCTCACTGCTACCGAGGTGGCTACTCCTGAGCACGTGGAGCTCGCCTTGAAATATGGAATCGATGTTCTGTGGGTGGGAGCCCGTACTTCTGCCAATCCATTCGCCATGCAGGCACTGGCAGACAGCCTTCAGGGCGTGGATGTTCCTGTGCTGGTGAAGAACCCGGTGAATCCGGATCTTGAGCTCTGGATCGGTGCGCTCCAGCGTATCAACCAGGCTGGTATCAAGCGACTCGGTGCCATCCACCGCGGTTTCTCCAGCTTCGACAAGAAGATCTACCGCAATCTCCCTATGTGGCAGATTCCTATCGAGCTGCACCGCCGCATTCCTCAGTTGCCTATCATCTGCGACCCTAGCCACATCGGCGGTCGCCGCGACCTCATCGCTCCTCTCTGCCAGCAGGCTATGGACCTGGGTTTCGACGGTCTGATCGTAGAGAGCCACTGTTCTCCTGATGATGCATGGAGCGATGCCAAGCAGCAGGTTACTCCAGATATCCTGGATTACATCCTGAGCCTCCTCGTAGTTCGTGATGAGCATTATTCTACAGAGGGCCTGCATCAGCTGCGCGGTCAGATTGATGAGTGTGACAACCAGCTGATGGATCTCCTTGCCAAGCGTATGCGTGTATGCCGCGAAATCGGTACCTACAAGAAGGAGCACAATATGACAATCGTACAGACCAACCGCTACAACGAGATTCTCGAGAAGCGTGGTGCCCAGGCTTCACTCTGCGGAATGAGCCCTGAGTTTGCTGCCCAGATTTTTGAGCATATCCACGAGGAGAGTGTTCGCCAGCAGTTGGAAATTCTGAATCAGAAATAAATTAAGTGAAGAGTAGAGGACGAAAGACTTTGGCCTCCACTCTTCATTCTTCACATTATAAAGAAATGAGAATTTTGATAATGGGAGCAGGAAAGATGGGAAGCTTTTTCATCGACCTGCTCAGCTTCGACCACGAGGTGGCTGTGTATGAAAAGGATGCCAAGCGACTGCGCTTCACCTATAACTGCTACCGTTTCACCAAGATGGAGGAGGTGGAGATGTTCCGCCCGGAACTCGTCATCAATGCCGTAACCGTGAAATACACCATCCCGGCATTCGAGGAGTTGCTGCCACATCTCTCTAAAGACTGTATCATCAGCGACATTGCGTCGGTGAAGACTGGATTGCAGGAGTTTTACGACAAGAGCGGCTTCCGATACGTGAGCACCCACCCGATGTTCGGTCCTACATTCGCCAACCTGAACCAGCTCTCCGAGGAGAATGCGGTCATCATCAAGGAGGGCGACTATATGGGTAAGATTTTCTTCAAGGATCTCTATCAGAAGCTCGGACTGAGCCTGCATGAGTACACCTTTGATGAGCACGACCAGACGGTGGCTTACTCGCTGAGTATTCCATTTGTCAGCACTTTTGCCTTTGCGGCGGTGATGAAGCATCAGGATGCTCCTGGTACCACCTTCAAGCGCCACATGCAGATAGCCAAGGGCGTATTGAACGAGGATGACTATCTCTTGCAGGAAATCCTCTTCAACCCATATACATCTGGACAGGTGGCCCAGATTCGCGAAGAGCTGGCTGAACTCATCGACATCATCGATCACAAGGATGCCAAGCGCATGAAACTCTTCCTCACCAAAATCAGAAATCATGTGAAGGAAGACATCGAAATCAAGCAGCAGAAATAGGAAAAAACAGAAGACAAAGAAGAGTAGTAGATTATGAGTGAACAGATTGATCAACAGAATAACACAGCTGAACAGCCTAGCATGTTTCAGGTGGTAAACGAGGGATTCACTACCCGAGAGGCGATTGAGGAAGCCAAGAGATGTCTGCATTGCAAGATTCCGCAGTGTAAGAAGGGATGCCCTATTGAAAACGATATACCGGATTTCGTACACGAACTGTCGATGGGTAACATGGGTGCTGCGATGAGCATCATCAATGCCAAGAGTAATCTGCCGGCTATCTGCGGACGCGTGTGTCCACACGAGAAGCAGTGCCAGGGACATTGTGTGCTCGGCAAGAAGGGAAAACCTGTACAGATTGGTAAATTGGAGCAGTTTATCGCTGACTTCGATACCAAGATGAATCTCTCCCGTGAACCCCTGCCACAGAAAACCCGTGGTAGAGTGGCTGTAATCGGTTCGGGTCCTGCAGGACTTACCGTAGCCGGTGATTTGGCAAGACAGGGATTCAATGTGACGATTTTTGAAGGACAGGCTGAACCGGGTGGCGTACTGATGTACGGTATTCCGGAGTATCGCTTGCCAAAGACTGTGGTGCGCGATGAGGTGAGCAAGATTGCTGCCTTGGGTGTGCAGTTTATCACCAACTGTATGGTGGGCGAAAACAATGTCACCATCGACAGTCTCTTCCGTGCCGGTTATGATGCCATCTTCATGGGTACCGGTACCAGTGTGCCTCAGAATATGGACTCTACACCGGGCAGTAAGCTCCATGGTGTAAGCCAGAGTACCTACTTCCTGCATAATGTAAATTCCTATAACGAAGGTGCTTTGCCCCGCGATATGGTTCCTTTGCGCGATGGCGAGAAGGTAGGTGTAATCGGTGGTGGAAATGTGGCGATGGATGCTGCCCGTACAGCCATCCGTCTGGGTGCTGACGTTACCGTATTGTACAGAAAGACCCAGGAGGAAATGCCTGCCATCAAGAGCGAATACGAGGATGCTGTAAAGGAAGGTGTGAAGTTTGAATGGAAAACTACCGTAGAAGCCTTCCTGAAGGGCAAGAATGGCAGACTGGGAAGCTGCGTGCTGAATACACCTGAGGGCGAAAGGGTTGAGAATTTTGATAGAATCTATCTGGCTATCGGTTCGCGTCCTGCCAACCGCATTGTTTCTACTACTGCCGGAATCGAGGTGGATGAGAAGGGATATGTAAAGGTGGTAGATCGTCCTTTCGGAATGACTACCCGTCGTGGCGTATTCGCCGGAGGTGATGTGGTGCATCGCCCTCAGACCGTAGTGCTGGCGATGAAGGCTGCCAAGGAGGTGGCTCAGGGTATCGCACAGTATGTGGATGCCATCAAGCTCCTGGAAGAAGCCAAGCGTATCGAAAAAGAAGGTACCTGTTCGTAGAGGTTAATATCTGCTTAATCTGGTTAATATCTATTGCAATATTTTGCGGAATGAAGGATTCTTGTTATTTTTGCCTACAAAAAAAGCAAAGATTATGAAGAAAATTATATTTTTGATGATAACCCTGTTGTCGATGGCTTCCATGGTCTATGCACAGAAAACATGCGTCATCGCATCTGCCGAGGATCATGTGCCTATCAGGGAAGCCCTCATTCATACGAACAATAACCATTGGGCGCGTACCGACTATCGGGGCTACTGGAACATGCGCTACCAGTTTGATTCTGCTACCGTATCCAAACCGGGCTATATCAAGGCAACCATCCGCTATCAGGAGTTGCCTGATACCGTTTTTCTGCTTCCCGAAGCCAAACAGATTGGTGAAGTGACCGTTTGGGGAAAGAATCAGGAAAACGCAGGCAAGGTGAAGAGCCAGGCCTGCCAGGAAGCTATAGAGGCAGGAAGAAATGCCGCACTGGGACATACCCGTCTGGTAGGCTTCGACCTGGGCAATATGATGGACAGCCAGGGGCGTCGCGATCAGAAACATCTCAGGGAGGCCAGGAAAGTGTTCTCGAAGATGGAAAACAAGGATCCGCTCATCAATGCCTACGAAAAGGCTACGGGAAAGAAGTATGAACTGAAAAATCCTATCAATCTGAGCGCTAACAAGAAAGAAACTTTGGAAAAGCAGGATGAGACCAGGCAGGAATCATCAGAGAAAACGCTTCCAAATGTTCAAAATGAAGCAAAAGAGCAAGAAAATGAAAAATAATCGAGATTGAGTTGGCTTTCTCGGAAAAAGTTCGTAACTTTGTGCCCGAAATAAAAAAGTACAATTAAGAACATGTTTGAAAATTTAAGTGATAGACTAGAAAGATCTTTCAAGATACTGAAAGGTGAGGGTAAAATTACCGAAATCAACGTGGCTGAGACCATGAAGGATGTGCGCCGTGCACTCCTCGATGCCGACGTTAACTATAAAGTTGCCAAGGAATTCACCAATAAGGTGAAGGAAAAAGCACTCGGCATGAATGTTTTGACAGCCGTGAAGCCAGGTCAGCTGATGGTGAAGTTGGTTCACGACGAGCTCGCTGAGCTGATGGGAGGCGAGGAAGCTCCATTGCATTTGGAAAGTCGCCCTGCTGTAATCCTGATGAGTGGTTTGCAGGGTTCTGGTAAGACTACCTTCAGCGGTAAGCTTGCCAATATGCTCAAGAACAAGAAAGGTAAGAAGCCATTGCTCGTGGCTTGCGACGTATATCGTCCTGCTGCTATCCAGCAGCTCCATGTAGTAGGCGAACAGGTGGGTGTGCCTGTATATAGTGAGCCTGATAACAAGGATGTGCTCAGCATCGCTGACCACGCTTTGCAGCAGGCTAAGACCAATGGCAACGATGTGGTTATCGTCGATACAGCCGGTCGATTGGCTGTTGATGAGCAGATGATGCAGGAAATCAGCAACCTCAAGAATCATCTCAACCCGGATGAGACACTCTTCGTAGTTGACTCAATGACGGGTCAGGATGCTGTAAATACAGCCAAGGAGTTCAACGACCGCCTCGACTTCAATGGTGTAGTTCTCACCAAGCTCGATGGTGATACCCGTGGTGGTGCTGCCCTCAGTATCCGCACCGTGGTTACCAAGCCTATCAAGTTTATCGGTACTGGCGAGAAGATGGAGGCTATCGATGTGTTCCATCCTGCTCGAATGGCAGACCGTATCCTCGGAATGGGTGACGTGGTTTCGCTGGTAGAGCGCGCACAGGAGCAGTTTGACCTGGAGGAGGCTAAGAAGTTGGAGAAGAAGATTCGCAAGAACCAGTTCGATTTCAATGACTTCTACAATCAGATTCAGCAGATCAAGAAGATGGGTAACATCAAGGATCTGGCTGCGATGATTCCGGGTGTAGGCAAGGCTATCCGTGATGTTGATATCCCAGAGGATGCCTTCAAGGGTATCGAGGCTATCATCCAGAGTATGACTCCTAAGGAGCGTACCAATCCATCTATCCTCAATACATCTCGCCGCCAGCGTATCGCCAAGGGTTCTGGTACCAATATCCAGGAGGTAAATAAGCTCATCAAGCAGTTTGAACAGACACGCAAGATGATGCAGATGATGACTGGCAACAAGATGGCGCAGATGATGGGCCGTATGAAGGGTATGCCAGGTATACCTAAGATGCCAGGTATGTAATTCTGAAGCAGAGAGCCAAGGCTCGAAGCTTATTAATGTAAAAATCTTAAAATAGGAAAAGTAAGATGCAGCTAATAGACGGAAAGGCGACAGCAGCCGCCATGAAGGAACAGATTGCCAAGGAGGTGGCTCAGATTGTAGCCGCAGGAGGCAAGCAGCCACATCTGGTGGCTGTGCTGGTGGGTCACGATGGTGGCAGCGAAACCTATGTGAAGAACAAGGTTCTGGCATGCGAAAAGTGCGGATTCAAATCTACGCTGATCCGTTTTGAGGAGGATGTTACTGAGGAGGAGCTTCTGCTGTGTGTAGATAAGCTCAACAAGGATGCTGACGTGGATGGTTTCATCGTGCAGCTGCCTTTGCCGAAGCACATCGACGAGCAGAAGATTACCATGGCGATAGACTATCGCAAGGATGTGGATGGGTTCCATCCCGTGAATGTGGGTAGAATGTCGCTGGGTATGCCTAGTTTCATCTCGGCTACTCCGCTTGGAATCCTCACTCTGCTGCAGCATTATCAGATAGAAACCAGCGGTAAGAAGTGTGTTATCCTGGGCAGAAGCAACATCGTGGGCAAACCTATGGCCCAGCTGATGATGCAGAAGCAGTATGGAGATGCCACGGTTACCGTGTGCCACTCGCACTCCAAAAATCTGAAGGAGGAGTGCCGGGAGGCGGATATTATCATTGCGGCTATCGGTAAGCCTGATTTCGTAACAGCCGATATGGTTAAACCGGGAGCTGTTGTCATCGACGTGGGTACGACTCGTGTTCCTGATGCCACCAGAAAAAGCGGATTCCGCCTGAATGGTGACGTGAAGTTCGATGAAGTGGCTGAAAAGTGTTCTTTCATCACTCCAGTACCGGGCGGAGTGGGGCCGATGACCATCTGCTCGCTGATGAAGAATACGCTTGCCGCAGGAAAAAAAGAAATTTATGATTAGATCTCTCTATTCCATTAGGGAGTTTATTAGGTTTAGTTGTTAGGTTGGGGGCAGGTTGCTGTGAAGCATTCTACCCCTTTTTTATTAACTTTATACGATTTTTAAGTCGTATCATCGTATATGTATTGTAATACAATTGAGAATCTAAAAACAAGCAAAAAATAAATAAGAAGTAATATGATGAAACCAAAGTATCTACTCTTCTCGGCTGCCCTGTTGGCTATGACCCAAGCTGTGGCGCTGACTCCTGTCAGAAAGCAGACTCAAATGCCAGCTGCCAAGAAACAAGTTAATAAGGCGACTTTGTCTGTTGCAGATAAGGATGCACCTGCCTATACCATTGTAGGCAAGGATTCTACCTGTCAGATTTTCGTGTATTCTCCAGCTCCCAACCAGGGACTGCATCTCGCTTATCTTACAGACGATGAAAGATGGGTGGATGTAGGTCAGCTCTGTGCCTCTGACTTCGGACCTTGGGGCTGTGAGAAAAAGATGTATCGCCCATTCGTTCTCAAGGCAAATGATGGTACCTGGCGGGCTCTTTGGAGTGTAAATAAGACCTCACCACAGTTTGCTGTGGCTTATTCTGAAGATCTCGTAACCTGGCGACCACAAGATTATCCTATCATGAAGGAAAAGAATATCAGTGATGTGGCTGCCTATCAGATGGAAGATGGAACCTTCGACCTTTATCTGAAGACGGAGAAAGGCAAAAGATACGTTCATGCCGACAAGGATTTCCGCACCTTCGAGGAAGATTCGCTGGAAGCTGCTGCAGATGAAATCCTCTGGCAGCGCGATACGGCTACCATCAATGGTAAACTGATAGAGGGTAACGACTTCGAGATTCCGGCCATTCATCTGAACTATATCCGCGCCTGGCATAAGGCTCTGGCTGAGGAAGCAAAGGAAAACAGCCGGAAGCTGCCTAAGAATGAGGCTGATCTGAAGGCTTATATCACTGATGTAGAGGAGAAAATCAAGAATGAGCAAGGTGAGGAGGCTGTCCTTCAGCACGCTAAAATGGTAAAGGAGGCGGATGCTGCAGATGCTTTCTCGGCTAAGCTCACGGTGAATCCGCAGAAGAGTCATCGCATCAGCGACAAGCTTATCGGCATCTTCTTCGAGGATATCAGCAGAGCTGCCGATGGCGGACTCTGTGCAGAACTCCTGCAGAATGGCGATTTCGAATACAGTGGTGAGCGAAAAGGCTGGAATGCTGCAACTGCCTGGATGGGAATTGAGGCTTCTTCTTCAGCATCTTCTTCTGTATCGTCATCCTCTTCTGCCACCATTTCTACAGAAAATGGGGTAAGCGTGAATAATCCGCATTATGCCATCCTCTCATCTACACCTATTTATAATATAGGATGGGAGGGAATCGTCATCAAGCGTGGTGCCGCTTACGAAGTGAGTCTGTATGGCCGTTGTATCGACGGCAAGAAAAAGCAGCTTACTGTAGCACTCGTAGATCAGGAAGGACTTCCAATAGCCCAGGCTAAGCTGAAGGTGCAGGGACCTGATTGGGCTGAATACAAGGCGCAGCTTGTCATCACAGACAAATATAAAGGTGAACTGGGCAAGGATACCCGTTTTGCCCTCTTGCCTAAGGGAGAGGAAAAGGTAGCCGTAGATATGGTGAGCCTGATGCCGCAGGATACCTACAAAGGTCATGGTCTGAGAAAGGATCTTGCTGAGACCATCGCTGAGCTGAAGCCTCGCTTCGTGCGTTTCCCTGGTGGATGTATGCTTCACGGACAGGGACTCGGCAACATCTATCATTGGAAGGAGAGTATCGGTGAACTGAAAGACCGAAAACCGGCTCTCAATATCTGGAACTATCACCAGACCCGTAAGCTGGGATTCTTCGAGTATTTCCAGTGGTGTGAGGATATGGGCGCTGAGCCTCTGCCAGTATTGGCTGCTGGTGTACCTTGTCAGAATTCCCAGCCTAATGCGCAGGGCATCTGCGGACAGCAGGGCGGAATCCCAATGGCAGAAATGCCAAAGTATGTGCAGGATGTTCTCGACCTGATTGAGTGGGCGAATGGAGATCCTGCCACATCGAAGTGGGCAAAGATGAGAGCGGATGCCGGACATCCGGCTCCTTTCAATCTCAAGATGGTAGGTATCGGAAACGAAGATCTGATCTCCACCGATTTCGAACAGCGCTATCTGATGATCTGCAAGGCTCTCAAGGAGAAGCATCCGGAAATTGAAGTAGTTGGTACTGTAGGTCCATTCCATAGTCCATCTTCCGACTATATCGAGGGCTGGAAGATTGCAAAGGAGAATAAAAAATGGATTGATGTGGTAGATGAGCACTATTATGAGCAGCCAGGATGGTTTATCAATCATCAGGATTACTACGATCATTACGACCGTAAGGCTCCGAAGGTGTATCTGGGCGAGTATGCTGCAAATGGCAATAATGAATTAGACTGCGCTTTGGCAGAGGGTATTCATCTCTGTAATGTGGAGCGTAACGGAGATGTCGTGGAAATGACTTCTTATGCTCCTCTGCTCTGCAAGGATGGCTATCATAACTGGAACCCGGATATGATCTACTTCGATAATTCGGAGAAAATTCGACTCACCGAGAGTTACAAGATGCAGAAGATGTTTGGTCAGCATTCCGGTGATACTTATATTGTATCTAGCCTGAACCTTCCTGCAGTTCTTAAGAAGTACGTGGGCACCAGCGTGGTAAAGGATTCCAAGACCGGTAAAACCTGGCTCAAGGTGGTGAATGCCTTGCCTCGTACGCTGAAACTCCAGGTGGAAGCACAAGGAGCTGGTGCTGGTAACAAGCAGGTTGAGGTAAAGGCTCGTTCTGCCGAGGTCTTTGAACTCTAATCTGGTTGTATAAGACATATATGGACCCTTGTATTATTGCACAATCGGGCTGCTTTTGTGTAAGGGCTCTAATAAATTGTAAGCAATTTAGCTTATTTTCTAACAAAAATCCGCAAAAATTGAAAGTTTTTGCGGATTTTGTTGTTTGTTTCATAAATTCTCACTATCTTTGCAGTCAAAATTGTAAGAAGAAGGCTTGAGAGAGACCTTCTGGCAATAAAGAACAAGATAATATAAAGAGATAATAACGATATGAAACATCCATTAAGAAGTAGCGTCTGTACTGAAGGCAGAAGAATGGCAGGTGCCAGAGCACTCTGGGTAGCTGCAGGTATGAAACATGAGCAGTTTGGCAAACCTATCATCGCCATCGTGAACAGTTTCACACAGTTTGTTCCGGGTCATACTCATCTTCATGAAATCGGTCAGATTGTCAAGAAGGAAATTGAAGCTATGGGTTGCTATGCAGCTGAGTTCAATACCATCGCTGTTGACGACGGTATCGCTATGGGTCACGACGGAATGCTCTATTCACTCCCAAGTCGCGATATTATTGCTGATTCTGTGGAATATATGGTGAATGCGCACAAGGCTGATGCTATGATCTGCATTTCCAACTGTGATAAGGTTACCCCAGGTATGTTGATGGCGTCTATGCGTCTGAATATTCCTACAGTGTTCTGTTCTGGTGGTCCGATGGAGGCTGGTCGCTGGAAAGGCGAGAATGCTGACTTGATTACCGCTATGATTAAGGGTGCTGATACCAGTGTCAGTGATGAGGAAATGAAGCAGATTGAACAGTGTGCTTGCCCGGGATGTGGTAGCTGCTCTGGTATGTTTACTGCCAACTCTATGAATTCTCTTACTGAGGCTATCGGCTTGAGTCTTCCTGGCAATGGTACTATTCTCGCTACGCACAAGAACCGCATCGAACTCTTCAAGGCTGCGGCTCGCCAGGTTGTGAAGAATGCCTACGCTTACTATGAGGATGGCGATGAGAGCGTATTGCCACGTAGCATTGCTACCCGTGATGCCTTCCTCAATGCCATGACTCTCGACATCGCAATGGGTGGTAGTACCAATACTGTGCTCCATCTCTTGGCTGTGGCTCAGGAAGCAGGTGCAGATTTCAAGATGGAAGATATCGATCAGCTCAGTCGCAAGGTTCCTTGCCTCTGCAAGTTGAGTCCTAATACTCAGAAGTATAGCGTTCAGGAATGCAACCGTGCCGGTGGTATCCTGGGTATCCTGAACGAACTTAACAAGGGTGGTTTGATTAATGGTGCTGTAAAGCGCGTGGATGGCAAGACTCTCGATGAGCAGATGAAGAAATACGATATCACAGGTGCTGAGATTGATCCTGAGGCTGACCGCATCTATCATTCTGCTCCAGGCAGAAAATTCTCCACTCAGATGGGTAGTCAAGATGCACAGTGGGAGAGTCTTGATACAGATAGAGAGAATGGCTGTATCCGTGATCTCGAACATGCTTATACCAAGGATGGTGGTCTTGCAGTTCTCTTTGGTAATATCGCGCAGAATGGTTGTGTCGTGAAGACTGCTGGCGTGGATCCTGTGCTTTGGCATTTCGAGGGTCCTGCTGTATGCTTTGATTCTCAGGAAGATGCCTGCGAGGGTATCCTTGGTGGTAAGGTGAACTCTGGCGATTGTGTTGTCATCACACACGAGGGTCCTAAGGGTGGTCCAGGTATGCAGGAGATGCTGTATCCAACTTCATACATCAAGAGCCGTCACCTCGGTAAGGAGTGTGCCCTCATCACAGATGGTCGATTCTCAGGAGGTACATCTGGCTTGAGTATCGGTCACATTAGCCCAGAGGCTGCTGCTGGTGGTAACATCGGCAAAATCAAGGATGGCGATATCATCGTTATCGATATTCCTAGCCGCTCTATCAATGTGAAGCTTTCCGACGAGGAACTTGCTGCTCGTCCACAGCAGCCGCTGAAGCGTAATCGTCAGGTTAGTAAGGCTTTGCGTGCATACGCACAGAGCGTAAGCTCTGCTGATAAGGGTGGTGTAAGAATCATTGACTAATCCTTTTCTGGTTTCCCAGGCAAGAAGGTTTGTCTTTGACAACAAAGAAAATAAAGTTTTTGAATTATTCAGAATAAGATATAGATAAATGGCAAAAGAAGTAATAACAGGAGCTGAAGCATTGATGCGCTCCCTGCATAACGAAGGGGTTAAGACCATCTTCGGTTACCCAGGTGGTAGCATCATGCCAGTGTTTGATGCACTGTATGGTTACACGAGAGGAGAGAAGAAGATGTTCGATCACATCTTGGTTCGTCACGAGCAGGCTGCTGCTCACGCTGCACAGGGCTACGCCCGAGTCAGCGGCGAAGTGGGTGTTACTCTCGTTACTAGTGGTCCTGGAGCAACTAATACGCTCACCGGTATTGCGGATGCCATGATGGATTCTACACCTATCGTGGTCATCGCCGGACAGGTGGGTGTGGGCGCTTTGGGTACTGATGCCTTCCAGGAAGTTGACCTGGTGGGTGTTACCCAGCCTATCTCTAAGTGGTCTTATCAGATTCGTCGTCCTGAGGATGTGGCATGGGCTGTAAGCCGTGCCTTCTTTATCGCTCGTAGCGGTCGTCCGGGACCAGTAGTACTCGACTTCACCAAGAATGCCCAGATTGCAACTTGTGAGTGGGAACCGGTGAAATGTGAGAAGGTTACATCTTATAATCCATATCCGAAGATTGATGAAAAGGCTGTAGCTGAAGCTGCTGAACTCATCAATCAGGCAAAGCGCCCTTTCGCTCTCGTCGGTCATGGCGTAGAACTGGGAGGTGCTCATAATGAACTGGTTGAATTCCTGGAGAAGGCTGATATCCCGGCTGGTCGTACCCTGCTCGGTCTTTCTGCTCTTCCTAGCAACCATCCGCTTAATATGGGTATGCTCGGTATGCATGGTTCTTATGCTACCAATATGAAGACTCAGGAGTGTGATGTGCTCATTGCTATCGGTATGCGATTCAGCGACCGTATCACGGGCGTTCCTTCCAAATATGCCAAGCAGGCTAAGATTATCCATCTTGATATTGATAAGTCGGAAATCGATAAGGTCATCAAGACTGATGTGGCTGTGATTGGCGATTGCAAGCAGACGTTGCCTGCCATCACTCGTCTCTTGAACAAGAATGTTCATCGCGAGTGGAGAGATTCCTTCGAGGAATATCGCAAGCAGGAACAGGAGAAGGTTATCGAGAAGGATATTCATCCTACTGAAGGCCCTCTGCTGATGGGTGAGGTGACCAATGTGGTGACTGAAGCTACCAATAATGAGGCTGTTCTCGTGAACGACGTAGGTCAGAACCAGATGATCAGTAGCCGCTATTTCAAGTTTACCAAGAAACTGAGTATTGTTACCAGTGGTGGTTTCGGAACCATGGGCTTCGGTCTTCCTGCTGCTATCGGTGCAACATTCGGCGCACCAGACCGTACCATCTGCTGTTTCTTCGGTGATGGCGGTTTCCAGATGAACATCCAGGAATTGGGTACCATCATGGAGCAGCAGGCACCAGTGAAGATGATTCTCTTGAACAATAACTATCTGGGCAATGTACGCCAGTGGCAGGATTTGATGTTTGAGGGACGTCGCTCTTTCACCCACATGCTGAACCCTCGTTATGAGGAAATTGCCAAGGCTTATGGCATTCCTTACGATGTGGTAATCGATCGCAAGGATCTGAAGGCGAAGGTTGAGAAGATGGTCAGTACCAAGGGCCCTTACCTTTTGGAATGCGCCATCAAGGAAGATGAGGATATTGTTCCTATGACTCTGCCGGGAAAGAGTGTGGACGAAATGCTGCTTGAGCTCCACTATTAATGGCTTTCGGCTATATATATAATAAGGTGTAACTATACATTTTAAATAATAGAAATAAAATGGAGAATAACAACGATAAGAAATTATATACATTGCTTGTCTATTCTGAGAATATTGCAGGTATCCTGAATCAGATTACCGCTGTATTTACAAGAAGACAGGTGAATATCGAGAGCTTGAATGTGTCGGCTAGCAGTATCAAGAACATCCACAAATATACTATCACGGTATGGAGTGATGCTGAGCAGATTGAGAAAATCAACAAGGCAATAGAGAAGAAAATTGATGTGGTGAAGAGTGATTATTATGCAGATGATCAGATTTTCATCCACGAGGTAGCACTCTACAAGATTTCTACTCCTATCCTCTTGGAGAATCCTGAGGTTTCCCGTACTATCCGCAAGCACGATGCCCGTATGATGGAGGTGAATCCTACCTACAGTACTGTGCTCTTGGCGGGTCTTACTGAGGATATCGCTGATCTTTTCCATCAGCTCAACAGTTTCGATTGTCTTTTGCAGTACAGTCGAAGTGGTAGAATTGCCGTTACAAGAAGCTTCGATGAGCCTATCTCTGATTATCTGAAAAAGAATTCAGAAGAATAGTCTCGGACAGGAATTCTGAAAGAATATATTGATTTTGGAACAAACAGATTTAGACGAGGAAAATCCCTTTGCTTACCTGGTTGGAAGACCAAGAGCAGAGGGATTTTTAGTTTCTTATATGTAATAAAGATATAGGGGGCTTCGTTATATATATATAATAAGGTATAAAACAATAAATCAAAAACCGAAGAATATGAAACAGGAATTATTAGATAAGGTAGGTTGCTACGAGTTTCTGGCAGAACCTTTCCATTGCGATTTTGCAAGTCGTCTGTTTATGGGGCATTTGGGAAATCATCTTCTGAATGCTGCCGATTTCCATAGTAACGATCGTGGTTATGGAATGAACTATCTGATGCCCCGACACAAAACCTGGGTCTTGAGTCGTCTCGCTATCGAGATGCAGGAAATGCCAAAGTCTTATGATAAGTTTTATGTAGAGACCTGGGTAGAGAGTGCGATGAAGTACTTCACTAGCCGAAACTTTAAGATCTGTTCATCTGTTTCGGATGGTTCTGAAGCTGAGAAGGTATATGGCTATGGTAAAAGTGTCTGGGCGATGATTGATACAGAGACCCGTCAGCCAGTGGATATTTTCAGTATCCATGATGGACTTATCAAGGAGTATATAGAAACAGAGAAACCTTGTCCTATTGCAGCCAGCTCTCGTGTCAAGATGGGTAAGGATGCAGAATTGGTACGTACTATTCATACCTATTATAATGATGTGGATGTAAATGGCCATATTAATTCTGTGAAATATATCGAGCATGTACTCGATCTTTTTGACCTGGATTATTACAAGACTCATTTTTTACAGCGCTTCGAAATCGCATACGTAGCAGAGAGTCATCAGGGCGATCAGCTGAATTTCTACTTAGAGAAGGTGGGTGATGGGAGAAAAACAGAAAAAGAAGCTTCTGTTAACGAACCTCAAAAAATGGAAGAATTTTGCATAAAAATAACAAAAATAAGCCAAAATAGCGATATTGAGGTGGAAGTTGTAAGAAGTAAGGTGAAATTTATAAAAAAATGAAAGAAAAATTTGGTGGTTTCATAGAAATTCATTACCTTTGCACTCGAAATAAAAAATAAACCCAGTGCCGCTTCCTCGTGTAGGTGGTGGACGGATCAAACAGGCTCTCTTTGGATAAGAATACAG
>ULVA01022757.1_pt1 | contig 26840 bp, 20 predicted proteins | sample 1958811 | NCBI WGS metagenome assembly ULVA01 (sample SAMEA4835768, study PRJEB28245) | human gut metagenome | biome: gut microbiome; material: fecal sample | place: Denmark | collected 2008
TCGTCGATGTTGGCGGTGATGAAGATGTTGATCACGTTCTTGTAATCGCGCAGCACATAGTCGGCAGTACGGCCTACGAAAACGCAGTTGCCCTCGTCGGCTGCCTTCTTGATGGCATCGCTCTGAAACTTGTACAGTCCTTCCTGCGAGAAGTCGTTGTGATAGAAATTGTTGTCGCTCAGGAAAGGCAGATGGGTGTGGAAGAGAGACTTGAAGAATCCCTTCTGCTCATCGTTCTGCTCGAAGAATTTCTCGGAGAATCCGCTCTCCTTGGCTGCCAGGTTGAGCAGCTCACGGTCGTAGCACTTGCAATCGAAATCCTTTGCCAACTTCTCTGCGATGATGTGTCCGCCACTGCCTATCTGTCGGCCCACGTTTATAATTATCTTAGTCATAAGGTATTATTTTTTTGTAGTATTTATTGAACTTTGGCAAGTTCAGGAGTTCTCCTTTAACTTCTCGTTCTCCTTGTGCATTCTCTTCAGCTTGTTCATGTATCTCATCATCACGACTCCGGCAATGACTGCAGCCGAGAAATCGGAGATAGGCATACTGTACCATACGCCGTCTATATCCCATATTATCGGCAGGAATGCCAGGAGCGGCAGGAGGATGAGCAACTGTCTCGACAGGGAGAGGAAGATGCTGATCTTTACCTTTCCGATGCACTGGAAGAAATTGGTGATGACCATCTGGAATCCGATGATCGGGAAGCAGACCATCACCACTCTGATGGCCTTGATGCCCAAGTCTATCAGCGTCTTGTCTGTAGTAAACAGTCGTGCGCAATAATAGGGTAGGAACATGGCTATCAGCCAGCCCGTCACCATGATGGCTGTGGCTGCAAGGATGCTGAGGTTCAGCACGCGCATCAGTCGGTCTATCTTCTGCGCGCCATAGTTGTAGCCGGCTATTGGCTGCATGCCCTGGTTGACGCCAAACACGAACATCACAAACACCATCGCGATGCCATTGGCTATTCCGTAGGCTCCCACCGACAGGTCGCCTCCGAAGCGTACCAGCTGGTTGTTGATGAAGATGACGATGATGCAGGCGCACACGTTCATCAGGAAGGGCGAGATGCCTATGGCGAGAATGTTGTCTACGAGTTTGCGCTTCAGTTTGTAGATGCCTTTCTTGAAGTGGAGCAGCTCGCTCTTGTTGCTGAAGAGTTTGAATTGCCAGCACAGCGCCATCAGCTGCGACAGGATGGTGGCAATGGCGGCTCCCTGTATTCCCCATTTGAAGACGATGATGAAGAGTGCGTCCAGTATCACGTTCATCACCACCGTGAAGATGGTGGCATACATGGCTTGCCGTGGCTTGCTTGCTGCCCTGAGCAGGGCATTCATGCCAAAGTACATGTGGCTCACCACGTTGCCCAACAGGATGATGACCATATACTCGTGAGCATAGATCAGCGTCTGGTCGCTGGCTCCGAAGAACCGAAGGATGGGGTCGAGGAAGAGCAGACAGATGATACTCAGTCCGATACCGATGATGAGATTAAGCGATATCGTGTTGCCTAATATGTTCTGGGCTGTGGCGTAGTCTTTCTGGCCCAGTTTCACACTGATGGCTGTTGAGGCTCCCACGCCAACACCGGCTCCAAAGGCTGCCGTGAGGTTCATAAAGGGGAAGGTGATGGCAAGACCGGAGATGGCCATGGCTCCTACTCCCTGACCGATAAACACGCGGTCTACGATGTTGTAGAGCGAGGCTGCCGTCATCGCTATCATGGCGGGAAGGGCATATTGTATAAGCAATTTACCCACAGGCTTGGTGCCTAATTCTAATGTCGCTTGCTTATTTTCCATGTTGCAAAATTACAAAAAAATATTGATACCTTGTCCGTTCTGTCCGAAAAAGTTGCCTCGATGATGACAAATGGACAAAAATATGACTTTTCGTTTGGCTATGTCGCAAGAAAAACTTACTTTTGCATCTTGTGACTAAATCCTTTTTCGAAGCAAATGAAACAAGCTGTACTTATATTCCTGCTGGTGGCATGGGGCATTCTGGCTCCTGCCCGCATAGCTGACACCAACCTGGTGTCTTTCCCCGGTGGCAAGTGCTTGATGTACCGCATCTATCTGCAGGACAAAGACCTCGAACATAACCCCTTCTCGATCGACAGACCTGAGGAGTTTCTCTCTTCACGCTCGATCGAAAGACGCAAGCGACAGAAGCTGGCAGTCGACCTTACCGACCTGCCTGTGGCTCCTGCCTATGTGAAGGCTGTGAGCCAAGCCGGGGTAGAGATCGTGGGGAGGAGCAAGTGGAACAACACCCTGCTGGTGCGTGTTCATAAGGAGAAGCAGCTCAGGCGACTGCAGGAACTGCCCTTCATTACGCGCAAGGTGAAGGTCTTTGCCTCGCCCGACTCGGTGAGTCAGCGCAAACGTACCTCCTTCCGTAAGGAACTGAGTCCCTGGGAGAGCTATGGCGAGGCTTATGGTTCGGCCGATGCGCAGATTTCTTCTTTGGGTGGCAAGCGACTGCACGACAGTGGGTTTCGTGGCAAGGGCATGATGATAGCCGTCTTCGATGGGGGCTTTATGAATGTCGACAAGATTCCGGCTTTTCATGGCATCCGGCTGGCTGGACTGAAGGATTTTGTGGTTCCTCCCTCTGATAATATCTTCTCAGAGATGGAGCACGGCACGATGGTGCTTTCTGTCATGGCTGCCAATGTGCCGAATTATTATGTAGGTGTGGCTCCCGAGGCCTCCTATCTCTTGGTGCGCTGCGAGGACGAGCGTACGGAGAGTCTTGCCGAGGAAGACTACTGGGCCGAGGCTGCCGAATATGCCGACAGTGTGGGGGTAGACGTCATCAATTCTTCTTTGGGATATCATGATTTCGATGATGCCTCTACGAGTCATCGTTATGCTGAGCAGGACGGACAGACGGCGCTCATCTCGCATACTGCCTCTATGTTGGCAGACAAAGGTATTGTCTGCGTCAATTCGGCTGGCAATGATGGTATGGGAACCTGGAAACGCATCAACTTTCCTGCCGATGCCAAGGATATTATCACGGTGGGCAGTGTCAATCCGCAAGGTGTCAATGCTCCCTTCAGTGCTGTCGGTCCTACTGCCGACGGTCGCATCAAGCCCGATGTGATGGCGATGGGAAGTCCTACCTCTGTCATAACAGGACGTGGAAGCATTATCAACGACAATGGCACGTCTTTCTCTTCGCCCCTCGTGGCTGGCATGGTGGCTTGCCTGTGGCAGGCTTTCCCGCACAAGTCTGCCCGACAGATCATCAAACTCGTCAGGTTGGCTGGCAATAATCAGCAGCATCCCGATAATATCTATGGATATGGTGTGCCGGACTTCTGGAAAGCTTACCTGACAGGGAAAGCGATTAAGTAGGCATGGAGATAAAAATATAAGAGTATGAAGCAAAGATTATCTCTCTATGAATTGAACTCGATGGTTCGTGATGCACTTTCGATGACTCTGCCCGACAGTTATTGGGTAGAGGCGGAACTGTCGGAGGTGCGCGAGGGGTATGGAGGTCATTGCTACATGGAACTGATAGAGAAGGAAGAACGCTCCAATACACCCATAGCCAAGGCTCATGCTGCCTGCTGGCGTAACCGCTGGATAAGCATACGCCCGCAGTTTGAGCAGATTACAGGACAAAGACTTCATGCCGGAATGAAGGTCCTTCTCAAGGTGCATGCCCAGTTCCACGAGAACTATGGCTTCTCATGGATCGTCGACGACATAGACCCCAACTATACGATGGGAGATATGGCTCGCAAGCGACAGGAAATCATCCGGACGCTGAAAGAAGAAGGTGTCTTCGATTTGCAGAAGGAACTGGCTCTCCCGATGTTCTGCCAGCGCATTGCGGTAGTGTCGAGTGCCACGGCTGCCGGTTATGGCGATTTCTGCAATCAACTTGCCGGAAACGATTATGGCTTGCAGTTCAAGACGGGCCTTTTTGCTGCCACTATGCAGGGCGAGGGCGTTGAGCAAAGTGTCATCGCTGCCCTCAACCGTATTGATGCCGAATATGAGGATTGGGATTGTGTGGTCATCATCCGTGGCGGTGGTGCTACCAGCGATCTCTCTGGCTTCGACACCCTGTCATTGGCAGAGAATGTGGCCAACTTCCCCTTGCCGATAATCACAGGTATAGGACATGAGCGAGACGAGAGTGTTCTCGACATGATCTCCTTCCAGAAGGTGAAGACGCCGACGGCTGCTGCCGCCTTTCTGGTTCAGCACCTCACGGATGTGTATGTCAGGGTGATGGAGGCACAGGAAACGATTGTGCAAAACGTGAAGCACCGCTTGCAAGTGGAGAAGATGCGGCTTGACCGTCTGAACAAAAGTATTCCTGTGCAGTTCTCTTTGGTGAAGACCCGCCAGGGAGCATATATCGACCGCCTGATGAACCGTCTCTCGCAGCAAGTGCTGTCTAAGGTGGCTGATGCGCAACGCAAGTTGGAGATTATCTCGCAGAATGTGCAGCCTGTCCTCGAAAGGAAGATGATGAGTGAGAGTCATCGCCTGCAGATGCTGGAACAGCGCATCAGGTCGCAGGACCCGGAACTGCTCTTGAAACGCGGATACAGTATCACGCTGAAGAACGGCAAGAGTGTTCGCTCAGCTTCGCTGTTGACTTCTGGTGACGTTATCGTTACGAGATTCGCCGAAGGCACCGTCAAGTCGAAAGTGGAATAGTAACATTAAAACATACAAACAATGGAAAACAATGAAATGAAATACGAAAAAGCGGTCAGCGAACTGGAGGAGATCGTGGACAAGATGGAGCGCGATGAGTTGGACATCGACCAACTGTCCGAACAACTGAAGCGTGCCAAGGTTTTGGTGAAACTCTGCAAGGATAAACTCACTAAGACGGACGAGGAAATCAAAAAGCTGCTGAGTGAAGAATAGGGGGAAGTGATGGAACTCCTTTAACTTCTGAACACGAGAAAGGGGCATAAGCTGACTATTTTACTAAATATTAGACAAAAAAGTTGCAGATTAACGGATTATTTTGTACTTTTGCAGCTAAATATAAGTGGAACATTAAAAAAGTAAATGTTATGAAAGACTTGGATTGGTCTAATCTGTCGTTTGGCTATCGCCAGACCGATTACAATGTTCGCTGCTACTATCGCAACGGAAAATGGGGCGAAATAGAAGTTTGCTCTGATGAGTATCTCAAACTGCACATGGCTGCTACCTGCCTTCACTATGGACAGGAAGCATTCGAAGGCCTGAAGGCTTATCGCTGTCCTGACGGCAAGGTGCGCGTATTCCGTATGGATGAGAATGCTGCTCGCTTGCAGAGTACATGCAGTGGCATTATGATGCCTGAAGTACCTACTGAGATGTTTGAGGAAATGGTAAAGAAGGTGGTTCGACTCAACCAGGAGTGGATTCCTACCTATGAGAGTGGTGCTACACTCTATATCCGTCCGCTCCTCATCGGTACCAGCGCACAAGTGGGTGTTCATCCTGCCACAGAGTATTGCTTCCTCATTTTCGTCACTCCTGTAGGTCCTTACTTCAAGGGTGGTTTTTCTACCAACCCTTACGTCATCATTCGTGATTTCGACCGCTCTGCTCCTCTCGGAACAGGTATATATAAGGTGGGTGGCAACTATGCTGCTTCGCTCAGAGCCAACAATATTGCTCACGAGAAGGGCTATGCATGCGAGTTCTATCTCGATGCCAAGGAGAAGAAGTACATGGACGAGTGTGGTGCTGCCAACTTCTTTGGTATCAAGAACAATACCTACGTGACACCTAAGAGTACATCTATCCTCCCATCTATCACCAACAAGAGCTTGATGCAGTTGGCTGAAGACCTCGGTATGAAGGTGGAGCGCAGACAGATTCCTGAGGACGAGCTCGATACATTCGAGGAGGCTGGTGCCTGCGGAACTGCTGCGGTAATCAGTCCTATCAGCTATATCGACGACCTCGATACTGGCAAGCGCTATAACTTTGGCGATAAACCTGGTCCTATCTCCAAGCACCTGTACGACACCCTTCGTGGTATTCAGTATGGCACCATCGAGGACAAGCATGGCTGGACCACAGTTGTTATCGAATAACATTCCTTAATTGCAGAAGTTAAGGGCACTCATGTCAGATAAGTCTGGCAAGAGTGCCCTTTTTTCATAAAAAATCTGTAACTTTGCACGCAAAAACAACAAAGACAGATACATGAGCAAAGGAAAATTAGCAAAGTTTGCAGACATGGAGGCATTCGAGAATGTCTTCCAGTACCCTTATAGTGTGGTAGACGACGTGACTTTCGAGATGAAGGGCAAATGGCGTGAGATGTATTTCCACAACGACAATCCCATCGTTCTCGAGTTGGGATGTGGTAAGGGCGAATATACCGTAGAACTTGCCAAACTCTATCCAGAGATGAACTTCATCGGAGTAGACATCAAGGGCGCCCGTATGTGGACTGGAGCCAAGAAAGCCATTGAGGAAGGACAGAAGAACGTGGCTTTCCTGCGTACCAACATTGAGATCATCGACCGCTTCTTCGTTCAGGACGAGGTGCAGGAGATATGGCTTACCTTCAGCGATCCACAGATGAAGAATCCTCGCAAGCGCCTTACCTCCACCTATTTCATGAACCGTTATCGCCACTTCCTCGTGGATGGCGGCATCATTCATCTCAAGACCGATTCCAATTTCCTCTTCACCTATACCACCTATATGGTGCAGGAGAATCATCTGCCTGTGCTCTTCCGTACCGAAGATCTCTATCATCATGAGGGCATCGACGACGTGACACGCAAGATTCTCTCCATCCAGACTTACTATGAGAGTATGTGGATAGAGCGCGGACTCAACATCAAGTACATGAAGTTTGAGTTGCCACGTCAGGGCGAGCTGGTGGAGCCCGACAAGGAGATTCCTCTCGACGATTATCGCAGCTATCGTCGTGACAAGCGCACACCCAAGGAAACAGGCAAATAGCCTTTCCTCTTCTTCTCTTTCTGATAAAATTCTTACTCAACTTGAGCCCCTTATAAACGAAATGACCATGACCGGAGAGCAATCTCGGTCATGGTCATTTGCAGTTTGTAGGAGTGGCTTGTCACCACTCGTTGTGTTGTCAGAACGCTATTTTCTGTCCCTTGTTGGTGATGTAGACGCGTCCCTTCTGTGGGGTTTGAATCTTTCTTCCTTCAAGGTCGTAGAACTCAGTGTTCTCGTTCTCATCCTCTATGGTGACACCATGGATTCCTGAAGCCTCTGTTACGGTGATCTTGATGAAGGCACTCAGGTTGCTTCCGTCCTTTGTCGTAGCCGTAATCTTGACTGTACCAGTGCTGATGGCTTTCAGAATGCCATTCTCGTCTATGGTTGCCACGTCGGTATTCTCACTCTTCCAGGTCACTTCGCTCATGGTGGTGTTCTTAGGAGTGAGTACAGCATTCAGCAGCAGATAGTCGCCCACGGCAACCGTCTTCTTTGATGCACGCACGTCGATGTCGCTTGCCAGGATATTCACATCGCATGGTATGGTGATCTCACTGCTCAGGTTAGAACCATCCAGTGTCACGACTCTTACCACGACATCACCCTTGCCACCCTTGGCTGTCAGCAATCCGCTCTGGCTGATGGAAGCATATTCGCCTCCGCTGACGATACTCCAGCTTACCTTGTTGAATGTGACGTAAGTAGGCAAAATCGTAGCTACCATGTGGAGCTGTTGTTGGCTGTTGCTCAGCTTGGCAATGCTTTCCACTGTTCCTGCATAGAGGGTTGTTGCCTGTGTGGTAGGCATGGCTTCCTCTGACGAGATGACATTTGAGGAAACATCTTCTGATGCCGCCACTCTGCCCATACCCTTGGCTCCTGCCGAGGTGTTGGTCTCAAACTTCACGGCATAGTAGGAAACGCCTGCCGGTGCATCATAGTCGGTAAAGTTCTGTTGGCTGCCCGAAATGGTGGCAATGGCCTTCAGGTTCTTCTCCGACGAGCCTCTCATGATGATGTAGTTCGTCACCTCCAAGCCCTCGTAGGCATTCCACATCAGGTTGTTGCCCTTCTTGTCGGCAGTCTTGTTGATCATGACATGCAGTGGGTTGTGAGCAGCAGAGTAGTCGCTGTGCTGCATCTCGTTCTCTGCGATGAGGCGTATGCGATAACGCTGAGGCTGAACTCGGTTGTCGCTGGTCAAGTCTACATAGGTGGCATTTCCTACAGGCACGATGTCGAGCACCTCAAACTGGTTCAGACGATTGGTCTCTCGGCTCACTTCCACCTTGCTTACCATGCTTGGCACGTCGGTACTCCAGTTTACCTGATAGTACTTGTCGTTCGACTCCACGCTCTTGATCTCGGCTGCAGGCATGGTCTCGTCTATAACCATAGTCTTGAACTGTTCTGAAAGAGTGAGGTCCTTTTCTATCTTGACGTATGGCTGTAGGGATTGTTCGCCCACCTCCTTGAATACGATGGTGGCGATGGTGTCGCCCTTCTCGAAGGTGGCCTTGTAAGCCTCGCTTTCCTTGAAACCGAAGTCGTCATATTTTCCTGTCTGGAAGCACTCTGGCACCCTGACAGTCAATGGAGTGTTGAGCATCACTCGCTCTGGCAAGTTGATAGTCAAATCGGGTGAAAGCTTGACGTTCACCAGCTTGGTTATCACGTCGTTGCCATCCTTGAAGGTGATAGTCTTCACGCCTGGGGTGTTCCACTTGAGGCAGAAGATGCCTCCGTCGCGGTGTTGTAGGACGGTGCCGCCTTCTCCTGGGTCGATAGTGAAGGCATTGCCTGAGACGTTGGTGCACTTGCCATAATAAGCCAATCCTGTATAATGCTCATTATCGTCTATCATGATCATCTTCTCAGCATTGTAGGTCACCTCCACAGGCTTGGTCATAGCAGAGTGCTCACCCATGAGGTCAATGGCTTGTACCTGCAACTCGTAGGTAGTTCCGTTCACCAAGGCTGTCTTAGGCACGATGAGCTGTGTTGCCTTGCGATAGTAAACGCCCGAGCAAATAGCAGCCTCGTCGCTCAGTCCGTTCATCGGAGAGAGCACAAAGGCATTCTCGCCAGTTTTGCCTTTTATCTTCAGGCTCACGTTATAGCGCATCTGCATCCATGGAGTATGGTCGTCAGTAGCATCGTCCCACTTCAGCAACAAGCCCTCGGGTACAGAAGTAGCTGTCACATGGGCAGGAACAGAAGGTGCCTCGTTCTTGATATTCGACTTGTAACCGTTAGGATAAGCGCCTGGGGTAAGAGGCTGCCAGTGGTATTCGTCGATGGATTTAAGACCATCAACAGATCTATAATCGGGAACTGTTTCGTATTGAGCCTTTTGGAATGAGAAATCTTTATCCATTAGCAAGACGAAACTATTACCGACAATGATGTCAAGGTATCCATTATTGGAGAAGTCAACGAATTTGAAACTAGGTTCGCCTCCAGCATAGAACGTACACTCTTTCAATGGGATAACAACTGTTTCCTTGCAAGGCCACTCGCTCATTGGTTTACCCTTGACAATAACCATGTTGTAATAGTCTTGTCCTTCGGGATGGTCTAAGAAGTAACCATCTACATAACCATCGTTATTGAAGTCGGCGAAGCCTTCCATATTATACCTTCTCTCGTTTTCATAGAAAACAGTTCCAGCAGGATTGAACTGGTTGTTTTCTCCTGCAACTTTGAAATACACCTTGGTCTGTGCTTTTTGGATAGAATTATCTATCTCGTTTTTCCAAATATCCAAGCCACCGTCACGGTCAAAGTCGAAGAAACCGTCGTATGAGTATCTGCCCCAAATATTAGCAAAATCGGAGAACTTGCGTTCATCTCCATTATTCGTATACAAAGAATGGCTATTATCTAAAAAGTTTAATTTGCCGTCATTGTTAAAATCTATATTCGCAATTAAAGGCTCTTCGGGAAATTTGAAGCCAAAATCGAAGGTCTCTGTGTCATACTCGAACGAGCTATCTTCCTCGCCACTATTGGTAAAAAGATTTCCCTTGCTGTGAGGGTAATAGAAGTCTGGATATCCATCATGGTTGAAGTCTGCGATAAAGAATTCGTAAGAACTACATCCTAAGTCGCTATTCCAAGTCTTTCTTACTTTACTGTATGTTTCATTCTTATATTCAAAGAATCCACTTTCTTGTCCTATAGAGCCTAAAACCTCCACATTTCCATTTTGGTTAATATCTAAGAACTTAATAGGGGCGACAAGATAAGTTCCGAATTGGAGATCGCCTTTTTTTGAAGGAATCAATGTTACAACTCGTGGTTCTGACTTATACTTCAGATTTCCCAAAGTCATATTTACCGTAACATTCTGCTCGCCACCTCTGTTAAACACGACATCAACGATACTTCCATTATCATTTTGTGAGATAATAGTTCCATTGCTGATGTTCCACTCGTAAGTGGCGTTGATGTTAGGATTCTGCACGGTCATAGTGATGGTATCGGATGTGCAATAACCATCAGACAACTTGTTGATGACAGGAAGAGCTGTCTTGTGATCATAGACGAATTCATCGCTCCAAGGACCACCGAGTCCACTTGCATCTATGGCTTGAATGGCAATATAATATTTGCCTTCGCACAGATTGCCTGTGTCAAACATGTATTTGAGGGCACGCCCCATGTTGCCGTCTTCCAAGACACGACGAGTGCCGTCGGCATTCGACTTGCCTAAGTAAATGTCTCCCTTACCGCTCTCGCTACCAATGCGTAGCTCGTAAGTCAAATCGCAAGCTGATGTCTCTGCGTCCTTGCCACGAGTCCATGAAATCTTGAGCTTGCCTGCGTCTGCGTAGGCTACGGCAGAAGGCTTCTCCATCTTCTCAGGACGAGTGTTGACCTTGCAGTTTGGCACGGCATCGTATATGGTATAACTTGGTATACTGTTTAAGTAAACCGTTTTGCTATTGTATACCATTTCCATGATTCCATCATTGTTGACATCACCAATCGTTCTTAAACTTAAACCGGAAAGAAGCTCCGTTTCTGCAACGCTCCATTTATTGTTCAGTTTGAGGAGTACATATTTATAGGCTCCTTTTTTTACAGCAAGAATCTCATACAGTCCATCGCCATCGTAGTCATTGCAGGCTTGGCATGTATAAGTGCCGTCAAGGTTGGTGTCCTTTGGCTTGAACACACCATTTCCGTCGTTGCGATAGAATTGGAAAATGGTATAGTCGCTGCCAGGGATAACAAAGAGAATGTCTACATCTCCGTCTTTGTCGAAGTCGCCAAAGAAGGTGTTGCTGATGGCGGTATTCTTAAGCAATGTCTTTACCTGCATGTCGCTGTTCTCTGCCATGCTGAGGTAGAGGTCCACTTGCTCGTTGCCGAAGTCGATGAAGTCGAGAAGACCATTACCTGTCAGGTCGGCAGAATATACTGTTCCTTTGTGAGGACTCTTAAAGAACTTGTTTCCACCTAAATTATAATAGATGTTGGTGCCGTCATACAGATCAATCATACCATCGCCATTGATATCTGCGGCAGAAACATAACCTGTTTGTGCAGCCATGGCGCGTGTGGCTTTTCCATTATTAGTTATAACTTGCTTAGCTTGAGATGTTTCCGAAGTAATGTTGTCATACTCTTGCCAGTCATTCCAGTCTGGAGCAGGTTTGGCTCTAACAAACATACCTTGTCCAGGATAACCAATGCCAGTAGCTGTTTGTGTGCCACTACCTGGCTTGTCTATTGTTCCAGAGTTAGGAGTATAGTCATCCAGCATCATAGATTTGACGACTGTTGTGTCTGAGGTGACATATATCTTGTCTGCTACGAAAGTTCCGTCCGCTGCCATACGATAAATGTCGATAGCACCATCTTCTTCTTCTGTAAGTTGGGTATTTGAACTATTATATTTGGATGGTACAAACGAGATGATTTCTTTGCGCCCGTCACCATTAATATCAGCAAAGGTAGTTTTAGAATAATAAAAATTTTCAGCTTTTAAAACTATCTTGTTTTGCTTATAACTATAGATACAGGTTGGTTCATTATATTGCAAGTCTCTATTTATCAAAAGCGGCATTCCGTCTTTGTCATACATGCCCATCTTAAAACCATGGAAGCCATAATCTAACGTTCCATATTTGGCATAGTCGTCTTTTTGGTAATACACCAGTTTACCATGGTCTGTTGCCCAAGAAACACGACTGCCAGTTCCTTCCTTTCTGATGAGGTCACCGTCAATAGATGTAACGATGAGAGGATACATATTACAATCTGCTATTTCTTTGTCTTTATAATAGCCGAAAAAATCCATTTTCCCATTTCCTGTAACGTCATAGTATGCATCGGGACAATAGACTGTACTGTTCGTGGCTTCCAAGGTATATATAGGGTGTACGGAAGAGTGGTAAGCCCATCGCTTGCCATCGGTGATGATCCCAATCGCATAGTCTATGTCTTTGCTTTCTATTATATTGTCAAATTCTTCTGGTGTGACGGTACGAACATCTTTCGCAGAATTTCCGATAGTGGAAGTATCGTCATTTTCCGCCCAACCTATTCCTTGCCACAGCCCAAGAAGACAGACGAGCATAAGCGTCCTATGCCAGGCACATGCTTTAAAGTAAAATAATTGTTTCATTTCCTACGAATAATAAAAAAGGCGTGCAACCGTTCGTGGCTTGTTAAACTTCAGGTTACCGCCAAGTGACCTCGTACACCAACAAGCACAGAACGGCTCACGCCAAAGAGGCATGAACCTTCTATCTGCTTGTTCTCGGGTGTACGAAAATTGGCGGTATTCGAAGTTTGAGAACAAGAGCTAAAAGCTCAATATCTTAATATCTTAATATCTTAATTTTCCTATAGAACGGTGACGCTTCGGTTAGAATTCTTGTTATCTGTATCCCAGAGTGCTTAAAGTGCATGAAATGTATTCTGACATGTACTTTGCAAGATGTGTGGGATAGGGTAGCAAACCCGATGTTGCGTCGTAATTCTTGATGTCTGTTTCTTAATCTAATTTTGGTTTATACTTAGACTTGGCTCCTTGATGAACTCATGGCGCCCGAGCCCCTTATCGTTGCAAATTTATGAAAAATATTCTGTTCTTCCTAATTTTTTCGTAAAAAGATGTCTGTTTTTTCTAAAATTAGTAAGAATAGTGGTGCTGTGCTTCCTGCATCAGCAAGAATTCAATGCTGTTGATGCTCTGCAAAGGAAAGAAGGATGGCTATAGCAATGGTCGTATGAATGAATTTCTCCCAACGAAGAACGTTTCATGGTACAAAGTTTGGTGATTACGTGGAAAAAACGTAAATTTGCGGCAGGAAACCATTTTTTTATTACGGAGGAACGTGTATGGATAAAATAAGATATATAAATATGTGTATTGTTGAATTCGGACGAAAGTTCGGAATGCCAGCAAGCATGTCTTTCAATTACTTGAAGGAGCATAAGGCTTTGGCGTTTCTTGATGAATGTTATGCTGCCGAACACACCCTTTCATTGGAAGATGCTTTAGAAGATATACAAACCATTAGCAGAAGATACGGAGGAACCATCTGATGAAACTATGTCACAATGAAATAGAGTTTATTATAAATTGTGATGTAGAAAAGATTGTTTCCCTTCTGCAAGAAGACTATGGTATGACTATCCTTGATGCTTTCGATACCATTTATAATTCCAAAATCTACAAAAAACTCATAGATACAGAAACTGGGTTGTATATTCAAAGTCCTCTCTATATTTACGAATACCTGAAAGAAGAAATAGGTGAGCCCAAAATGGCTCTTACCACCACAACCTAACGAGCGGATGCAGTATATAATATAATGTACGCGTGCGAAGCCGAAGATGCCGAACAGGGTGCTTCTCGTTATCTTATTCCCACAGATTTCACAGATTGATACAGATTTGTTTCTTGCCTTAAAGAACTTTGTGCCATTACGTGAAATCTGTGGGCATTTTTTTGTGTGCCGGATGTGAACAGATAACGTTCCCTCGCTTTATTCTTTATCTGTCCAGATCTTGTGGCTTCCTCTGCCGGTGTAATCGAAGGGAGCATCGGGACCCGTGGTCAACTTCTTGAGTTCCAGCGAGGCTGTGGTGCGGCTTAGGTTGTTGATGTCGGCGTAATCCTGCAGGGTGAAGAAGACATGCTCCTTGATCCAATCCTTGCCTCGTTGGATACGCTCTTCGAGGGTGTATTTCTTCTTGAAGAGTCGGGTCACACCTCCTGGCTCTCGCTCTAAGTCTATTTCTTGGTTGACGTATTTCACCAGTTCGGAGTCAGACTTGAAGTTCACGTCCTTCACCGTCACCTTGCGATAGAGCATCTTGTCGTCATCGCTCGTTAGCTCCTTTGACTTCTCGTCGTCGAAGTCTAATGACAGCGAGAAGGTGCCGAGGCCATCCAACTTTACGGTGTAGCCCATGGATAGCATCTCGCCCAAGTAGTCTGCGATGTCGGTCAGCACAGCCGTGGTGACGCTTGGTGAAATGGCACGGTTGCGGAAGTGCATCTTTTCTATGAACTCCTTGGTGTTCAACTGGCGGTTGACAACCAACTTGGGATAGACTCTCTTCTTGCCTTTGTTCTGCATGTCGGGCATCTCTTGCAATTTATATATAGCCATAGTATAAAAAAGTTTTTAGTTCTCTATGAATTTGTTCTCGAATCATTTTAAAAATCTCCGTTCCGTGATACGGAACCGCCATTCCGTGATTCGGAACGGCCATTCCGAAGTTCGGAACGCACATTCCGTGTCACGGAACGGAGATTTTTCTAAGGCAAAGATACAATTTCTATAGTATAACTGCAAGATTTCTGCAATATATCTTGACTTTTCTATAGGAATTTAACGTTTCGTTGCAGACGTGAGTAGGGTGAGCGCAGATACATATATTGCTGATTTTTAAAAAAGTGTTAATTTTAGAAAGAAATGTGAGCTTTATGATACATTGTAGGATAAAAGTGTTAATTTTGTATCGTGCTTATCATTCTTAAAGCCTTTGTTGGCTGAAATGGGATGGTCGTTTTTGCATTTAGAATGGGAAATTATAACTCTAAGCTATATGGCTTTTTTATTAACATTTAAAATTAATTGCGTATGAAAAGTATTACGATTTTAAAGAGAGGTTTGTTACAACTTGCTTTGGTGTGGCTATGCTCTTTATCAGCATCAGCTCAAGTTCCTTCTACGATGGACTATCAGATTATGGCGACAAATCCCAAGACAGGTCAGGTGTTAGCCAACAAGGAATTGACAGTGAAGGTAGAATTGCGTCTGAACTCCGAGGATGGTGAGTCTGTATGGAGCAAGGAGGAGACTTTGACTTCTTCCAAGTCTGGCATTTGCACGATGTCTCTTGACTTCGCCGGTGTAGATTGGACATTAGGCAGTTATTATATAAAGGCTTTTGTCAATGGTGAGCCTATTGGCGCTTCTCAGGTTAAGTCTGTGCCTTTTGCCCAGATGGCTGATGGTGTTAGTGGAGTGATAACTAAACAGAATCTGATTGGAACGTGGGGTGCTTATATAGATTATGGAGAATACGGATATTATGTTTCGTATACATTTAATTTCAATCAAGATGGTACATTCTCCTTTTCAAAGAAAGATTCTGGTAGTAAGGATGAGTCATACGCTTATACGGGAACATGGAAATTGAACAATTTGGGCAATATCATTTGTCAGTATTCTGGTGAGGGATGTAGTGGAAAAGCTGTCCTCTCTACTGTTTACGATAAGGATGATAGAGGTTTATGGATTGGCGGTAGTGACGGTGAAAAAGCTTTCTTCCGCTCTGCTGAGATGTTTTACAAACAAAAATAAGTATGTCTATGAGAAAGACTATATTTTTATTGATGTCTATATTTTCAATGGCAGTATCTGCGGATGATAAGCTCAATGGAGGTTTTATAGTCGCTCCTATTCTTGCAGAGAATTATGCTGCCTATGGCGATTGTCTCGCACCCAATGAAATGATTGGCGAAGATATTGGTTGTGTTACTGGCACTTATGTGACAATTATCAATGCTCAGACAGCGACTGGTATTAAGAACATAAAAAAAGAGGGCGATAAGGTCAATTATCGCTTACAAGGCAATGTGTTGAAAGTCTATACTTCTGCCATGTTATATTCTTTGGAAGGCAAACTGATTTGTGGTTTGATGGGTGATCAACAGATAGACACGAGTGTGCTTCCTGATGGTTTTATCCTCAAGTTTGAGGATGGAACAGTCTGTAAGTTGCTGAAATAAAGGATTGCTCTTTTGAGTAAATGATAAAAAATCCATGGGTAAATATCTACCCATGGATTTTTATTATTACAAATATTGTGTTTGCGCATAATGTTATGATGGAGTGGAGTAGTGGTTGCCACCTCTGCCATTTGAGATCACAATTTGTGACTTCAAATGTGCCGGCACTTACATCTTGTTGACTGTCGGTATGGCATAATACTCACGGTCGACATCAAAGTCGAGAACCCATTGGTCGAGGATTACGGAGTCGTCGAGAGCGGTGATGTCAATGGTATGGTCGCCCTTCTCGAGAGTGATAAAGATGCTCTTCAAGGTCTGTCCGCGCCAGATGTCGCTCTTCCATAAAGAAGAGTTGTAGTCATCGTGCAGCGATATGACTACAGGTTCGCCCTGGTCGATGCGGATGCTTACCTGCTGGTTGCCTTTGTTGCCTGCATAGTCGGGCAGAGAAGCAAGGGTGAAGCGGGCGTCGCCTCCCTTCAGTATGCTGAAGGTGTAGTGGAGGGTCGACTCCTTGGGCAACAGGACACACTGGTTGCTATGGCCCGACAGGGGAAGGAGCGTGGCGGGCTGTTTGCCCGATGTGCTGTTCCATTCGTATGCATTCTTGGCGATGATGTTGTTGCTCATGGCACGCAGAGGGCGCAAGTCGGTCTCGCGGTCAAAGGCTTCCTGCTTGTATTGACTTATTTGCTCGTTGCTCAGACGGCCAGGCAACTGTGGCATCTGTAAGGCTCCGTCGTTGGGGTCGATGATGTTGCGCCATTTCCCTTTCCCTATGCTGCAGTAGTGCTGCACCAAAGCCTTGAGCTGCTGATAGGCGTCAAGGCTGAGCGCTGCTGCCGCCTTGGCTTCATCGTCCTTGTCGAACAGTCCCGGGCGGGCAATATGGCGTGCTTCCTGTGCCTCCAACTCCTTTTCGGCAATGAGGGCTGCCGAGAAGACGGGGTATTTCACCAACTGAAAATAGGTATCGCTCAACTCATTGGGCACAGAGCGCTCTATGCCAGTCACCTTGGCCTTGAGCTGGTCGTAGGCATAGAGGTAACGTTCCAGTTCGTTGCCAAACTCGCCGGAGTGGAACTCCATGTTGCCGAATGGCATAATCATGTATTCGGGCTGGCGGATGGAGGTGAGTCTGTAGTACTCCTTCATGATGGGCAGGAGATGACGGCCCAGGTTGCTGCCCAGTTGAGATGAGAGCCATGACTGAAGATGCTTGGTGAGGGTGGAGGCGGAAACACTCTTGCGGTTCCATGCCATGTCCATGACGAGCTGCAGCTGATAGGCTGCACTCTTGGGGTCGTACACATTGGCAATGCAGGCTTCGTGTTTCGTGCTCATTTCCTGTACGATGACGCCGGGGGCGCTGCTTCTCAGCCACAGCTGGGGATTGCTCCACAGTATTTTGATGTCGCTGATGGTGTGTTTGTGCTTTTTGTGCTTCTTGCCCTGTGCCTGCAGCAACTTGTGCCCTGAGCCTATGATGATGTCGAAACTGTCTGTGACAGCCTTGTCGTAGAGTACTTCGTGATGGGAGCTCTCCTGCCACAGGGTGTTGGCACGCAGTCGCAACATCAGGCGGGCGATGCTGCTGAAGTTCCGGCTGCTCATCCATCGTGAGGAGTTGAGGGCAAGTCCACGATACTCGGTGTCAGGTATCTGCAGACTCTCGTATCCCTGCTGTGTGCCTATGGTGCTCTGTTTACGGGACTTGGAGTCATTCCAGTCGGTCCATGGCGATACGCCTGCCATGCGCGAGAGTTCCAAAATGCCGTAGGCTGTGCCGCGGGCATCGCTTCCCACCACAATGAGCTTGCCGTTGCGGGTGGCTATATAGAAGGATTCCTTCTTGGTGATGAAGTGATGGATGGGGAGATTGTACTTCTCGAGTATGGCGTACTCCTTGTTGCTGAGCTGGTCCATCTGGAATATCTGCAGGGGTGCATTGGCTTTCTCTTTGGCAGCCCTGCCGGTAATGGTCTGCATGTCGTGGGCGAAGAGCTGCAGGGCTATCTTCACCACGTCGGAAGTCTTGGCATTGACAGAATAACTGACCTGCGAATTGCCGTCAGTCCAAAATACTTGTCGGGCAGCCTCGGCTGCCTGAGTCTTGAGGGGTGTGCCGCACAGGGTAATGGCGGCTATGATGAGGGTTGTTATGGTTTGTATTTTACGTTTCATTCTTGCAAAGTTACACAAAACCGGGAAATATCCGTCATTCTCTGGTCATTAACTGCAATAATTTAGTTTTTATTTGCTTATTCGTGATTTAATGCGTAATTTTGCAGCAAAAATACAGAGAAAGAAATGACATTATATCCTAAGTTGATTATGGACGCCCTGGCAACAGTGGTGTATCCTGGCACCAAGAAGAACTTGGTGGAAAGCGGAATGGTGGCAGATCAGCCTGCCATCGACGGAATGAAGGTGAAGGTGATATTGGAGTTTCCTCGTGATACCGATCCATTCCTGAAGAGTACGGTAAAGGCTGCCGAGGCTGCCATACATTATCATATATCGAAGGACGTAGAGGTGGAGATCGTCACCGAGTTCAAGTCTGCTCCACGTCCTGAGGTGGGAAAGATGCTGCCACAGGTAAAGAACATCATCGCCGTAAGCTCGGGCAAGGGCGGTGTGGGTAAGAGCACAGTCTCTGCCAATCTCGCCATCGCCCTGGCGAAGTTGGGCTATAAGGTGGGTCTGCTCGATACCGATATCTTCGGTCCTTCTATGCCCAAGATGTTTGGTGTGGAGGATGCACGTCCTTACTCGGTACACAAGGGGGGACGCGACCTCATCGAACCTATCGAGAAATATGGTGTCAAATTGCTCAGCATCGGTTTCTTTGTGAACCCTACTACCGCTACTCTTTGGCGTGGCGGTATGGCTTGCTCGGCATTGAAGCAGTTGATAGCTGATGCCGACTGGGCCGAATTGGACTACTTTATCCTTGACACTCCTCCAGGAACCAGCGATATTCACCTCACGCTGCTTCAGACACTTGCCATCACGGGAGCCATTATTGTGAGCACACCGCAGCAAGTGGCTTTGGCTGATGCACGAAAGGGAATAGACATGTATCAGAACGACAAGGTGAATGTGCCTATCTTGGGACTGGTAGAGAACATGGCTTACTTCACTCCTGCCGAACTGCCCGAGAACAAGTACTACATCTTCGGCAAGGAAGGCTGCAAGAATCTTGCAAAGGAGATGAATGTGCCTTTGCTTGCACAGATTCCTATCGTGCAGGGTATCTGCGAGGGCGGTGACGACGGAGCTCCTGCTGCCACCAAGGTGGATACCATTACGGGGCAGGCCTTCCTGAGTTTGGCACAGAGTGTGGTGACGGTAGTAAACCGCCGAAACAAGGAACAGGCTCCTACCAAGATAGTAGGAACAAAATAAAAAGAAATATATCTATAATAAAAAAGTTAGGAATGTAGACAAACATTCCTAACTTTTTTATTTGTGTTCTGTTTCTGCCTCATCCTCTTCTTCTGCCTCTTCTGCTGTAAGATGGGCCTTGAGCCTGGTTGAGCGCAACTGCTGGCGGAATACCAAGCAGGTGGCAAAGAAATAGACAGCTGTCTGTATCCAAAGAGCACGGAACTCGGGGAGAATATCTGCAAGCGAGGCGCCCATGCTGCTGATTCTGAGAAATCCCCTGATGCCGAATGTGGATGGGAATACCCAGGAGAAGCCCTGCCAGAAGGAGGGCATATTGCTCAAGGGCCATGAAACACCGGTCATAAAGAGCAAGGGTACTGAAGTGAATACTACTAAGAGCATCACATTCTCGCGGTATCTTACCAAGCACGAAAGCATCAGACCGAAGAAGATGCACGACAAGATGTAGGGCAAGAGGAAACCGAGAATGGTGGTCCATGTCACCATACTGACGAAACCGAACAGCTTGGGCACCACCAATGTCAGGTACATTCCCATCACGGCATAAACCATAAAATAAACCAACGCCTTGCCGAATACAATGCGGTAGATGCCACCGTAATGCTCGCTTACTGGGATTAGCTCGCGGTTTCGGTTCAGTTCTCTGGATGTTCCTGCTGCCATTCCGATGCCCAACAGCATGGTTTGTTGCAGGATAAGAACCAATACCGCAGGCAAGATGGCATTGCCATATCCCATGGTGGTGTTGAATATAGGTACTTCATCAAAAGCAAGTGGTTCGGTGGTTATCTCATCGTCTCGGTCCGTAAAGCCGCCAGCCTGCGTAATCTGAATGCCCGAATTGATGTGGCTCGCCACAGCAAGAGCTGATTGGTAGATGGCCTTGTAGGTAAGCATCAGACTCATGTCGGTATAAACACTTACGTGGGCCTGTTCGCCACGGTTGAGACGGGTGTCGAAATCGGACGGGATATAGAGAATGCCGTGAACGGCTTGTCTTTGTACCAGTTGCTTCGCCTCGTCCAGACTGTTGCAATAGTAGGTGGCCTTGGCATCGGGCGTAGCATCATATTTGCGAATAAACTCCCGCGAGGTATGGCTGTGGCTCAGGTCGACAATAGCAGTGTCCACCTCGCGCACTACCTCGTTGTTGTAAATCCATGAGTAGAGCAGCGGATAGCCTAATGGCACCAGGATGCAGAAGATGAGAACGCCCTCATCGCGAAACACATTGCGCATTTCGGTCTTCCAGATGAAGCACATATCCCAGATGCCATTGATGATCTTATATAATAAACTACTTTTTAACATAGAATATTGGACTTTTAACATTGGACTTTATGATTAGTAAAGCCGTTGAATTGGCTTTCCCTTCGGCCGCCGAACGTTGTTTCTTCACTCTTCTTTCTTCGTTCTTCACTCTTCGCTTTCCTATGGCAAGTACTTGTAAACCAGCATGGCTTTCTTGATGTTCCATATGGTGAGGATGGGAAGGGCACAGAAGAGCACCATGGCGCACCAGTGCAGAGCGGCATCGCTCATAGGGAATCCATTGAAGACGTTCATCTGGTAAATCATGTAGTAGTGACGCATAGGGAAAAGTTGTCCGATGGCCTGTATGGGTGAGTCCATAGAGAAAAGCGGATAGGTGGCGCCGCAGATGGAGAAACTCACTACACCCCACAGCGAACACATACTCATCGACATGCGGAGTGAAGGGGTCAGACCAAAGAAGAAGATGCCAAAACACTGGCAAGCCAACACACTCAGCAAGCCCAACAGCACAATGGGAAGAACGCCACCAGGATGGGGAAACTGCAATACATAGTAGATGTAGAACTCGAACAGGAGGAAAATGCTCAGGAAGATGAGCGTCTGTGGAAGCATCTTGCCTGCGATGGCAAGATAAGGATTGTTGTTGGCCATTCGCATCCAGTCTTTTGCTCTGTTGAACTTCAGCTCGGTACCTATAGAATAAGGTGTAATCAGGAAGATGAACAACATGATGATTCCAGGCACCATCACGCTCGACAGATAGTAGTTGTAGTTGGCGTAAGGGTTGCCCGTCATGTGCAAGTCGATGGCTATGGGCTGCAGGAATGTCGTGATCTCGTCATTCGTCTTGCCCAGTGCGGAAAGTTTTGCCATTCCTGCCGCTGCGCCTCCAAGAGTAGAAATGGTCTTTAAATCGCGGAAGAGCAAGGAACCTGCTGCAAGCGAGACGCTGCTGTAATAGAACGATATCTTGGGCTGGTTGGAAGTCATAAGCCCGCTCTCTGTTCCCTTAGGAATCAGGAGGAAGGCATAAATCTCATTGCGCTGGATAGCCTTGCGGGCTTCGGCTATGTTCTCGTAGTGAGAAACAACCTTGGTGGTCTGGAAGGCATCGAGTTTGTGGATGAGCTGGCGTGATGTGGCAGTCTGGTCCTGGTCTACTACGCCTACAGGCATGTCGGTAGGTACTCCTTCTGTCATCAGACTGGTGAAAAACAGAATGACAACAATAGGGAATATCACCATGCAGAAGAGGTAAATGGGATTCTTCCGCATGATGCCACATTCGCGCAGGGAAATATGATATAATTTCTTAAGCATAGAACTTTAAGAGTTGAACTTTGAACTTAACGAACAGCCTAAATTTTATGTTATAAAACAATAGAATTCTTCACTCTTCGTTCTTCACTCTTCACTTTTTTATTTCTTGATGATGAGCGACATACCTGGGCGCAGTCCTTCCAACTTGGAGATGGGACGTGCCTTCACCTCGAAGGTCTTGCGGTCGTAGTCGCCATTATCCTTGGTAGCTTTCCAGGTGGCAAAAGACCCCTGGTCCTTCAGGTAATAAACCTTCATCTTGATGTCTTTGCCAAAGGCTGGAACAAAGGCGGTGAACTCGTCACCCTTATTGAGGCCTGCCAAGTGGTCTTCACGTACATTGAAGGTTCCCCACATGTCGCTCATGATGGAGATGCTCATGATGGGAGAGCCGAGACCTACTAATTCTCCTACCTTGGGATAGACATTGCTTACCTCGCCTTCCACCTGTGCTATCTGTACGGTTTCCTTCAGCAGGTTCTTCACTACATCGACAGCGCTCTTTGAGGCTTCTGTGTTGCTGGCTGCCACTCGCTTCTCTTGTTCGCGGGCACCGTTGCGTGCCATGTCATACTGGCTTTTGGCTGCTTCTACCTGGGCTTCTGTAGCCTTATAGGCAGCAAAGGCCTCGTCGCGCTTCTGGCCGCTGATGACTCCCTCGTCATAGAGGTTCTGCATACGACCATAGGTCTTCTTGGCTATTTCGGCAGCTGCCATGGCTTGCTGATACAGCTGATAGGCTCCCTGGATCTGCTCCTTTCGGGCGCCGGCATCGGTCAGGTCTTTAAGGGCTTCGGTGGCCTGATTGGTGGCTTTCAGCATTTGTTCCTGCGATTTCATCTCTGGAACTTCCAGGATGGCAAGGGTGTCGCCTACATGCACATAGTCGCCTTCCTTGACGCGAAGTTCTACAACTCGGCCTGGCAACTTGCAGGATACTCGGTATTCTGAAACTTCCACTTCGCCCTGTATGGTGTCTTCGTCGCGCTCAAGGGTAAAGAAACCTATGATGCCTACGAGAATGACTACTGCTGTAAAACCGATGACGGCCAGCAGAATGTTGTTATGTTGTGATTTCTTTGACATGGGCATATATATAATAATGTGTAATAACTGAAATGTATGTGTAATGTCTATTCTCTCTAAAAGGTTTATCTCAGGATACCGAGTGCCTTGTTGAGTCCCACCTGGGTGAGTTTCACATCGATCTCGGCGTCTATCTTCTGGCTCTGTGCCTGCTGCCAGGCTGTCTGGGCTGCCATGACATCAGTCACATCCATCACGCCTTCCTTGAATCCTAAGTTGGCACAACGCAGGTTCTCCTCTGCACTGTTGATGTTCTTGCGGGCCATATTGAGTTTTTTCTCTGCTTCCTTTACCTTGAACTGACTCTGTGTTACCTGTAACTGGATCTTCTCGCGGGTGTCGTCGAAATTCATTTGAGCTATGTGGGCTGTGGCTTTGGCTGCCCTTACCTTATAGGCTCCCTCGCCCCAGTTCCATACAGGTATCTGCACGAGCACTCCTACGTTCCATACGCCAGTGAAGTTCTTCTGGAAACCGTTCCATACGTTAGGATTGGAAATCATGTAGCCGCCAGTAAGTGCCACATGGGGCAGGAAGGCTGCTTTCACTAAGTTGGTGGCTTGCTTGGAAGCATCGGTCACGTTCTGCAAGAGTCGAAGCTCTGGACGACTGCTCAGCGATGAGTCGTTGAGTGCTGCCTGTTGCTCGGCATGGGTGCTGGCGATGCTGAGGTTGAGTGCGTCTTTGTCCTCATCTGCAAGGGTTATTTCCTGATTCATCGGAATACCGCAGAGCTGGCAGAGGAGCATCTTCGAGAGCGCCAGTCCGTCTTCTACTTGGGTAATCTGCATCTCGGCTTCGTTCACCTTTACGTCTACCTTCAGTCCGTCGGCTCGGGTGGCTACTCCTTGTTTTATCATCTTGTGAACATCTTCGTTAAGTTTCTTTACCAGGTCGCGGTAGCTGATGGCGAGTTTCTCTTTCTGCTTGAGTGATACGACCATCCAGTAGGCTTTGTCGATGCTGAAGAGGGTGGTCTGGGTCTGAAGGTCCAGATCGTTGGCTGCCATGTTCTCGCCGATGTCTGCCAGTTTGTTGGCTGCTATGATGGCACCGCCCATATAGATGGGCTGTCGGAGCATTACGCTTCCGGCAAATATGTTGCGTGTATCTGTGCGGAAGGCATCGACGATGCCTTGGCCTGTGGCGTTCAGCTTGTTGGCTACGGGAGCCATCTTTTCGCCAAGTACTTGGCCTAACTGCTGGGCTGCGTCTGGCGATATCTGACCTTGGCTTACCATCTGACCGAGCAGTTCGTTCATGCCGCCTGATAAGCCAGACGACAGGTTGGTACCGATGTTGCTCAATGTGGATTTCTGCCCCTTGTTGAGCAATGATATCTCGCGGCTAAACCATTCGTATCCTCCCATAGCGTCAACTTTGGGAAGGTACTGGGTTCTGGCTGATTTGCGCAGGTTGTAAGCCACATCTTTCTTAAGTCTGGAGACATTGATCTGCTTGTTGTTGCGGAGTGCCATGGCACGGCAACTGTCGAGGCTCAATGTGTTTTGGGCTTCGGCAGACAGCAATGTTCCTAAAAGTGCGAAAATAGTTACAATCTTTTTCATTCCTTTATCTAAAATTCCTTTAATCGCATGCAAAAATATGGAATTATTTTTAAAATGCAAAACAAATGATATTATCATTTATTTAAGAAACTAAAATTGTCTTGCTTTGTGGAAAAAAGGAACATTACAGTTCTGATGTGGAAGGACTTATGACTTAGAACTCTGCTTCTATATATCCTTCCCAAGTGGGGTCGAAGTAGAAGTCGGCTGTGCTTCCGTCTTCCTCGCCATCAAAGAGGTTCAGTGAGCAGATGGTCTGGTTGTTCTGCTTGATTTCCACGTCTTTCAGGTCTTTCTTTGTGATTGTATTACCCTGCTGATCATAGACGGTGATGATGATGTGCAACTTCTTGGCGTCGCTGTGGGGCAGGGTGTAGATGCGGTAGTCTTTCTGTTGTGGGTTCATCTCGCGTTCTTCTGTCTGTCTGCTTTTTACGCATCCGTATCCTGTAGTTGCATTGAGGGTGCTGCTGCCTCCTGTGTAATAGAATTTTATGGTCTTTGCTGTTGATGGGATAGCGTCTTTAATGTGGAGTACAAACATTCCTGTGACCCGATGGGGAGTGATGTCTTTCCTGAGATTGTCTTCGGTGACATGGAATGATTCGTAGTAGCAGAATGTATCGGTGGTTTTGTTGTCGGAGAATGTGATTTTCTCGGGCGACGAGATGGTGGCGTTCCCTTCTCCATTGTGCCCTATCACGACTGCTTGATAATCGCCTTCTGTGAGGGCAAAGGTGGCTGTTCCAAAGGTGGAGGAGGGACTCTGCTGGTTGATGTTCTTCACCTTTCCTCCATTGCGGAAGATGCTGTATGTAATTCTCTTGAAATGAGATATCTCTGCTTCGGTTATTTGTAGGGTCACGTTGCCGTTGCTCTCTGAAGTCTCTCCTGTGTCAACGGATTCTTCGAGCGCAAATTTCTCGCATGATATCAATGTCAAGGCGAAGATTGTCAGAGTTATAAGAAAGGTTTTTCTCATGTCGCAAAGATAATGCTTTTTTCGTTATTAACAAAAATAAATAGCTTTTTTTTCATTCAAAACTTTTGAAATGATTATCTTTGCAGGCAAAATTTAAAAATATGATGGACAAGAAGATTAAGGCTTTGTTTTTTGATATTGATGGCACACTCGTCAGTTTCCGTACTCATAAGATTCCGCAGAGTACGGTAGATGCGCTGGAGGAAGCTAAGCGAAATGGGGTGGCTGTCTACATCTCTACGGGACGTCCTATTATGCTTATTAATAACTTAGGTCAAATAGAACATCTCATAGATGGATATATAACTACTAATGGAGCTCGATGTTTTGTAGGCAATCATACTGTTTGTCTGCATCCTATTTTACGAGCTGATGTGGACGAGGTTGTGGCTGATGCTGATCGTAATGATTATTCGGTCATCGTGGTGGGAGAACGTCATCTTGTGGTTTATCATCCTACTGATATTGTCCGAAAAGTTTTTGTTGAGGGACTTGGTGTTGTCAACCTGGATTTCGGCACGCGTCTTGATGTCTTGAAGAACGAGGATGTCTTGCAACTTACGCCTTTCTGCAGCGCAGAACAGGAGGCTGACTTGATGCTGAGATTGAGCAACTGTACATCGGGCAGATGGCATCCGGCATTTACGGATATAACATCGGGCGAGGCTGATAAGGGAAAGGGCTTGCAGGTTATGGCTGAATACTTGGGACTTGATATTTCCGAGACGATGGCTTTTGGTGATGGGGGCAATGACATTTCTATTATTCGTGAGGCTGGAATTGGGGTAGCTATGGGAAATGCCAATGAGGAGGTGAAGGCCATGGCTGATTATGTGACTTCTTCGGTAGACGAGGATGGCGTCAAGAATGCACTCGTTCATTTCGGAATCATTCAGGCTTCATAGATGGCTGACGTTGGTCATAATAGACGACCGGCATTGGTCTTAATAGATGGC
>ULVA01065889.1_pt1 | contig 26257 bp, 20 predicted proteins | sample 1958811 | NCBI WGS metagenome assembly ULVA01 (sample SAMEA4835768, study PRJEB28245) | human gut metagenome | biome: gut microbiome; material: fecal sample | place: Denmark | collected 2008
CTTTCGATTTCCCGAGTGCAGCATATCTTATACAAAGATATGAAATTAATCCATCACGGTATCTTTTTTTGACATTAAAAAAATTGAATAACACTTATTAGGCATAGAATTCATAAAAACAGCCTTTCTGACAATATATACATCCATGGCTATGAAATGTCTGAATTCCATCCACACATCCATATACGACGCACCATGCCATCTGTAGATTGACGGATATAATATATAGGACGACATTATCTTTCTTTTTTTACGCATTAGACAATTGGATCTTTCTATTTTTCTTAACTTTGCACACCATTAAGGCAGAAACAATAAAAAATATAGTATTATGGATAACAACAAAGCTCTGACGGCTCATCTAAGCATGCTGGGAGCATGCGTCATGTGGGGACTGATGGCTCCAATCGGAAAGACGGCAATGATGAACGGCATCGACGGCATCAATCTCGTGTCGTTCCGCATCATGGGAGGCGCGGCACTGTTCTGGACAGCCTCGCTCTTCGCAAAGAAAGAACACGTGCCGCTGAAGGACGGTCTGCTGATGATTGCGGCAGGACTATTCGCGCTGCTGTTCAACCAATGCTGCTTCACCATCGGACTGGGTATGACCTCTCCGTCCAACGCAAGCATCATAACTACGTCGTCACCGATATTCGCACTCATACTCGCGGCAATCATACTGAAAGAACCTGTGACATGGAAAAAGGCATGCGGAGTGGCTCTGGGATGCTGCGGAGCTGTGATGCTGATAATGACAAGCGCGTCGGAAGGCAATGCCAAAGTGGGCAACATATGGGGAGACGTGCTTTGCATAACGGCACAGTTCTCGTTCGCACTGTACCTTACGCTGTTCAACAGACTCATAAAGCGATACAGCGTATTCACCATCAACAAGTGGATATTCCTCTGGTCGGCAGTACTTATAATGCCTTTCTCGGCAGGACACATCGTAAGCACACCGTGGTCTGCTGTGCCAGCAAAGGCATGGTTGTCGGCAGGCTACGTGGTGTTCTTCGGCACGTTCGTTGCCTATCTGCTCACGATGGTGGCGCAGAGGGTGCTCCGCCCTACGGTGGTGAGCACATACAACTATGTCCAGCCGATGGTGGCTGTGAGCGTGAGCCTGCTCACCGGCATGGCTGTACTGAAACCCATGCAGTGCCTGGCAATGGTTCTGGTGTTCTGCGGGGTTTGGCTCGTCATAAAGTCCAAATCAAGACACGACATCACCAAAGCCGGAGAAACAGTGGAAAAAAGCCTCCATAAGTAGAAATAATACATGTGGCGGCATGGCTGGCGTTATCATATTTTTTTGTAAATTAGCACCCGGATAACAAAAGCTACAGAATTATGAAGAAAATAGCAAATAGACTTACCGACCTCGTAGGAGGCACACCGCTGCTCGAGCTCAACCGTTTCGCGAAAGAAATGGGACTGGAGCAGCCTATAATAGCAAAACTGGAATATTTCAACCCGGGCGGAAGCGTGAAGGACCGCATAGCTCTTGCAATGATAAACCAGGCGGAGAAGGACGGCATCCTCTCTCCCGGAGCGACAATAATTGAACCGACAAGCGGCAACACGGGCGTAGGACTGGCTTTCGTGTCGGCTGTGAAGGGCTACCGGCTCATCCTCACAATGCCTGAGACAATGAGCATAGAGCGCCGCAAGCTCGTAAGCGCATATGGTGCGCAGGTGGTGCTCACACCGGCGGCAGAGGGCATGAAGGGTGCCATAAAAGAGGCTGAACGGCTGCGCGACAGCACAGAAGGCGCGGTGATTCTGCAACAGTTCTGCAACAAGGCAAACCCGGAGGCTCACTACAACACTACAGGTCCGGAGATATGGAACGACACTGAGGGACATGTGGACGTGTTTGTCGCCGGAGTGGGCACGGGCGGTACCATATCGGGCGTGGGCAGATACCTTAAAAGCAAGAACCCCGCCATACGCATAGTGGCGGCAGAACCGGCGGCATCTCCGGTGTTGAGCGGCGGCAAACCCGGACCGCACGCCATACAGGGCATAGGTGCGGGATTCGTGCCTCAGGTGTTCGACCGCAGCGTTGTGGACGAAGTCATCACCGTGACTGACGAAGACGCAAAGTCTACTGCGCGCCTGCTGGCTCAGCGCGAAGGCTTGCTCACAGGCATATCGTCAGGCGCGGCGGCATGGGCAGCGGCATCATTGGCACGCCGTGAGGACATGCGTGGCAAAACAATAGTGGTTCTTCTGCCCGACACAGGTGAGCGTTATCTCTCCACAGGAGTGTTCGGATGAGCACTTCAGTGCTAAATCTGACTCACCGCACCGATTGCGCTGATATGACACACGCAGCTCGCGGTGAATAAGAAAAAGATACGCAGTAAGTAGACATATGCATTATGTCCGTCATACTGCATGACAGGGTTCATGCAATGCTTTTCATTCCTTTATACAAAAGAAACGCCGGAGACGTCTGCACCCATATGTGAGGCAGCACGACTCCGGCGTTTATTATGGCGCAGCATACAAACGTGAAAGATACTCCACACACATGTGGGGGGTAATGGATGAGAGGCATCCGTATTTCACGCCCATAACAGCAGACCGACGGACATAAAAAATCCCTGCAGTCCCGAAAGACTACAAGGAAACACCCCTGTGGGCGTTGACGGATTCGAACCGCCGACCCTCTGCTTGTAAGGCAGATGCTCTAAACCAGCTGAGCTAAACGCCCTTGCTTCTTCTAAGCGATTGCAAAGGTAGGACTTTTATTTTATTCCACCAAATTTCGGAGATAATATTTTCAAAAAAATTGGTTCATTCTCACTTCTGCATCACATCACATATTGTCCGACATGATTATTAAACCTGAACCAGCCTCCATGACGTCATAAATACGAACATATATCAATGTGTTTTTTTTACTATCTTATGTATAAATGCCGTAATACAGTGTTCCACCATTACTCAATCTGATTTTATATACTTAAAAAAGAAATGTAAGGAATCTGACTTACAGACACACGGAATACGGATGAAGCTTAATGTTCAATCCCAGATAAACACGTAGACATATGAAAATGATAATCAATAACGTAAATAGCGCACAACTTACTCGGGATACTCAAGATTTTGAGTCTCTACATGGCATGCGCCGTCATTAATATTTATTGGATACATACAAAAATATTATCCGTTATCACCAAAGTAGAGACGCAAAATCTTGCGTCTCACAAGCAAAACATCATACACGTTCATCAGCAGTCGAAACATTTGCTGACTGTCTTCCGACTCCTTCATTTCTCTCATGCACCAATACCGCTATCCGGAGTCGCATCTTAGTCCGATACTGCCCGATATATCATTTACAAAACCCTGTAAACAACCAGTCAGACCATAGTGAGGAATAATATCAAGGTATAAACACCTATTCAATATTAGAACACGTCACACCCAACCACATATTCCGAATCGCTCCCCACAACTCCGCTACACTACTGTCACCATATCGCCATAGACCTTTTCATTACGCATCCGACATAATATGAGACTAAAGCAGAAGCAAACATGCCTGACAACAGAATAGATAAGGATGAATCACACTGACTGAGTTGAATAATAAAAAAAGGACGTACCGTGAGGTACGTCCCCTAAACAATTTATTAATAAATAGATATATTAGTCTTTAACCTGTACAGTTGCACGACGGTTGTAAGAGATCGGTGACAGGTCGTTTACACCACCCTTGGCAGCAGTAGATACGTTGTCACGGCTCATACCCATCTTAACGAGTTCGTTAGCAACTGTTTCAGCACGCTTCTCAGACAGCCACTGGTTGTAGTCCGGCTTACCTGTTGCGCTGTCAGCATAACCTGTTACGAGAAGGCTTGCACCATTCTCCTTAGCATACTTGGCAAGAGCCTCAACATTTACGAGATCCTTCTTTGAAGCGATTTTGTACTTGTTGATGTTGAAGAATACAGAAACCGGAGTGTTGATGAATTCCTTAACAGCCTTCGGAGTCTCGTCCTTCTTCTCTGCAAGAAGCTTCTTCAGACGTGCGTTCTCAGCGTTAGCGTCGTTGAGCTGTGCGTTGAGGGCGTCAATCTGAGCCTGTGAGAGAGCCTTGATAGCGTCTACATCAGGTACCTTGTTCCATGTAGCCTTGCCGAGGTTTACTGTAAGACCTACTTCAGCATAGAGGCTGTTGTCATGGCTGTCCCATCCGCGCTCACCGTTGTTAACGATATTTGTACTCATGAAGTCGTTCTCGTAGCGGTTCCAGCCAAGCTCGAGGTTGATGGCAACCTTACGGCTTACATAGAACTGATTCAAAAGACCGACACTCAGAGCCATTGCGTAAGTCTTGGCATCGCAGTTACGTGCGAATCCGGCACCTGCGAAAGGAACTACGTTCCATACACGATCAGGATTGTAACCGCAAAGCATATTGCTCAGATTGAAGAGCACCTGCTCCTGAGCATTCCAGTACTTGAAGCTCTGGTCGTTAGCCTTACCCCAGATACCGGAAACCTTAGTACGGAGACCGATGCCCGGTGTGAACCATTTACCGATGGCGATTGAAGCCTGCGGATTTGAACGGAAGCTCTTGAACGGGCTTCTTGAAAGACCAAGTCCGTGCTCTGCTGATGTATAGAAAGCAGACCACTGGGCACCACCCTGAATGAACCAGTTGCTCCAGAATGAGTTTGTAGCAACGCTGTGCTTAAGCACAGGGTCAGCGTCCTGAGCCATTGATGTCATAGAGACGCCGGCAAAAGCCAAAACAATCAATAATTTTTTCATAACCTATATTTAATTAAATAAAAAATATCATACCAACGGACGCCGCAGCATCCGTTATGTGTACAAAGTTAGCAATAAAATCTTTACAGCAACACTTTTTAGCTAAAAATATTGCTTTAAGCATGAAAAAAAAGCTTAAATCAATTAAAATGGCACATAAAATTGCTGTTATCATGCAAACAGATGCTCTATTTCAGTCCCTTTAAGTATGCTTAATATCTTCTTGCCGTCGGGCGTATAGTTGAAGTTTGAGCACACAAAAAGAGCGTTTATTATGTTCTCCATCTCCTCATTACTAAGCACTTGTCCGTAGACAACCGCCGCATTGCGCGCAAGACCGGAGGCTATAATACGGCTCACTTCGTCCACATCGCCCGACGGGTTTTCGGTCGCCGTACTGACGATGTCGCGCACAAGATTCACATAATTGAGTCCGTCAATGCCGGAAGGCACAGAGTTTATGGCGTAAGAACCGTTTCCCAGATCGGTGAGCTCGAACCCGAGCGCGCCCATCTGTGGCATCATCTTGCCAAGAACATTGTTCTCCGCCACAGAGAAATGCACCACCTCGGGGAACAGCACCTTCTGGGGGAACGACTTGTTATCGCGCAGAAGCGACATGTACTTCTCATAAAGGATGCGCTCATGAGCCCTGTGCTGGTCGATAATCATCAGTCCCGACTTGACGGCGGTCATTATATAGCGTCCCTTATACTGATAATGTGCCGGTGACTTCTCGGCAATATCTCCTGCCGCCGGAGCAGGGTCCACACTGCCGGAATCCGGCTCGTCGTCAAACAGTCCGGCAGGATCATCGTCCTGCACAGGCTTCAGTCCGTCATAGAGCTGCTCCCATCCGGCAGGGGCGGCAGACCTTCTCGGTGACGGCGTTGACTCAAACGGATTGTATGAAGGGTTGTACTCCACTTTAGGCATTGGCAGGTCACCCTCGCCGTCAAACACCGGGATGTCGGGACGGTCCTGAGTATCGAAGTCGATTGCTGTGACATCATTGAACATTCCCACACAATCTTTCACCGCAGCAGTGAGAATCTGCCATATCGCCTGTTCATTGTCAAACTTTATCTCAGTCTTCGTGGGATGTATGTTCACATCTATATTCTCCGCCGGAACCTCGAAATAAATGAAATACGGAACCTGCTCGCCTGCCGGGACAAGCCGTTCGAAAGCCGACATGACAGCCTTGTGGAAGTAAGGATGCTTCATGTAGCGGTCGTTGACAAAGAAATACTGATGCACGCCTTTCTTGCGGGCAGACTCCGGTTTGCCCACAAAACCGTGTATCTTGCATAACGACGTGTCGACGTCGACAGGCAGAAGACTCTGGTTTATTCTCTTTCCGAACACGTCGACGATACGCTGCCTCAACCCTCCGGGCTTCAGATTGAACAGTTCGGTGCCGTTGCTGTGAAGCGAGAACGCCACCGACGGGTTCACAAGCACGATACGCTCGAAAGACGCGATGATGTTGTTCAGCTCGGTGGTGTTCGACTTCAGGAACTTGCGGCGTGCCGGTACGTTATAGAAAAGGTTGTCCACCATGAAATTGCTTCCCACCGGACACGAGCACGGCTGCTGACTGTCGTAACGCGAGCCGGACACCGACAGATGAGTGCCCACCTCGTCCTCCTGCCTGCGTGTCTTCAGCTCAACATGCGCCACAGCCGCTATGGAGGCGAGAGCCTCGCCGCGGAAGCCCATGGTATGGAGCGAGAAAAGATCCGCCGCACTGCGTATCTTCGACGTGGCATGCCGTTCGAACGACATGCGCGCATCGGTCTCGGACATGCCCTTGCCGTCGTCTATCACCTGAATGGACGTGCGTCCGGCATCCGTCACCAGCACATTGACATGCGTGGCTCCCGCATCTATGGCATTCTCCACAAGCTCCTTGACGACGCTTGCGGGTCTCTGGATCACCTCACCGGCTGCAATCTGGTTGGCGACTGAGTCCGGCAGCAATTGAATGACATCACTCATATCAGAAATTTATGATAAAACTGATTAACGCAATAAACAATATAATAAGGAAAAGGAGAAGCATCAACAGTCCGGAGAAACCATGGCGCGCATACGGTCCTGACGTACGCATGATGTGAAAAGCGCCGTCCCGCCGCGCACCGTCCTTATCATGACGCGCCTCTCCGCGCTTTTCCGCCGACATACTCTCAGCCGCGCGCCGCTCGATGTCGCGCAGACGCTCCCGCCTCTCGTCTATATATATAAAGGTGTGGGAGAAACGCCGTGGTCTGATGTTACGGAAGAGACTCATCGCTCACCGCCTCCTCCCCTGCCGCGCAGACGCTGGAGCGGAGCCTGCTGACGCTCCACTATCTTGAGCTTCTCATCCTCACTCTTTCCGCGCCAGTTGAACACGTCTGCCGGATTAACCGGACGTATCTCCTCAAACCACGCAAACTCCGGAAGCTTATATCGTTCCGGAGGAATCTGCGTCATGGGATATATGGTGCCGACAGCCTTCGGAGCCCATATCTTCTCGAGCTTCCGCTCTGCCGTCATGAACAGGCGCATGGTGTCGGTCTCTATATAATTGAGGTTGGAAAGGGTGCTGTCATTGTCGTCGGAGATGTAATAGACCGACTTCACGTTGCCCGTCGACACCAGACGCCGCAACGCGCCGTCGGTGAAAAAGGCGTCCATGACGCGCGACGACACCTGGTCGTAATGGTTCTCCTTATCCACCAGCTCCACCGAAAGAGCCTGTCCGATGACCCGCGCGAGCCTTACGGTGCTGTCGTTCATGTAAACCTCTATTCTCTCTCCGAGCAACTGCCTGTTTGCGTTCCACACTATCGGGTCGTGGTACATAGTGAGGCACGAGTCAGCAGAATTGAACACGAGCGAGTCGCACACCGCCTGGACGTCCGTCCGATAGACGCGCACCTTGCGGAATCCGTGCACCTTGCGGTAGACAGAGTCCGTATTAATATTATATGTATATATCTTCAGCGAGTCAGAATGCATGTAAAGCGTGTCGGGCTTCTGCGAGAAGTCCTTCAGCAAGACGTTTTCCGTGGCATATCCGTATCCCGTCTTCTCGTTGTAGAACAGGCGGTCGCATATCAGCTCGTTCTTGTTGAGCGTGTCGGTATACACCACATTGCCGAAGCCCTCGTTTATTCCGGTCTCGCTGTTGTGATAAAGACTGTCTCCGGTGATGGTCTTTTCCTTGTCGGTGATGGTGGAGCGGCTGAAGAAGCGCGCCTGGTCCGTCTCGGTGTTGAGATAAGCGTTCTCGGTGTTGATGACGCTTCCGTCCGACGTTATGCGCGAAGGACCTGTCACATGAGCCACAGACTGCTCTGTGTCGAAGTAGAGCGAGTCGGTCGTTATGACCTGTTTGTCACTCAGCATACGCACGTTATAGAAAAACGCCGCCTGCTTTGTGGCAGTATTGTATTCGCCCCAGTCAGCCACAAGCTTGTCTCCGCCATCCACCAGCTCACCGCCTTCAAAGAAGTAAGCATAACTGTAAAGACGGTCGTAATTGAGGCTGTCGGTGTAGAGCGTACGCCCACGGTGCTTCATCACCACGTTGCGCCTCGCCATCATCATCTGCTCCATGCCGTCGTATTCGGCATAGTCGCACGTGAGCGAGAGGGTGTCGCCCTGCCTGAACCTCACATGTCCGAACGCCTGCATGGCATTGTCCTCCTGAAAGAAATATGCGCTGTCGCACCACAGATTTGCCCCCTTATGCCTGAAATGCACGCTTCCCTTGGCTATCTGCGCGTGCGGATTGAGTCCGTAGGCGTCATATTTCAGTTCGTCGGCATGCACGAGATACACCCGCTCGTCGTCCGCGGCACGCTTTCCCTTTGTCCTTGGTACTACCGAAGATGCCACGAGACAAAGTCCAAACAGGCATAGAACCAACAACAAGATGATTCTATGCCCGTCCTTAAATAGGAATTTTATATTATTATACGTCATCTGACCCAACCTTCATATTCGAAATCGCAGTTCTTGTATTTGTCGTTCATCCTGACGTATGTTTTACTTATTTTGTCGACAACCCAGTCATGCAGGAACTTGTCGCGTTCCTTCTGCAACACCACGTTCTTCATCACCTGATAGTCTTCGGTGATGGTCGCACGGTGCGACTCGGTGCGGCTCTTGAGCTTGATGATGGCGCACACCGTCTTGCCATTGCTGTTGAGCATCTCGAAAGCGTTCGATATCTCGCCCACCTTCAGTTTCTCCACCTCGCGCGCCACCTCCGTGGGAAGGTCCTGCATACGGAAACGTGAGGTGCGTCCCTCAATAGATATGTAAGACATCACGCCGTTGTTGTTGCGCGTATCCTTGTCGTCGGAAACGAAAGTGGCAGCCTGCTCGAAGGTGTATTTGCCTCCGCGTATCTCTCCGGCAAGCGAGTCGAGCTTATGGGTCATCTCCTTCAAGGCAGCCTCCGACACCTTCGGCTTGCGCAGGATGTGGCGCACCTTTATCTTGTCGCCGCGCTTGTCGATGAGCTGTATGATGTGAAAACCGTATTCTGACTCAACTATCTTCGACACCTTCTTGGGGTCGGTGAGGTTGAACGCCACGTTGGCGAACGCCGGGTCGAGATATCCGCGTCCGATGTAATCCATCTCACCGCCCTGCCGAGCGGAACCCTCATCCTCAGAATAGAGGCGTGCCAGTGTGGCGAAAGTTGTCTCCCCGCTCATCACACGCTCCGTGTAAGAGCGCAGGTCATCCTTCACACGGTTTATCTCCGCCTGCTCTATTTTCGGCTGCTTGGTAATGATTTCCACCTCAACCTCGGTCGGCACGAGAGGCAGGCTGTCGGCAGGCAGGTCGCGGAAATAGCGGCGCACGTCGGCAGGAGTGACGGCGATGTCCTTCACAAGCTCCTTTTTCATCTGGTTGATACGCAGGCTGTTCTTGAACTCGTCGTGCAGTTCCTGACGCATCTGGGCGATGGTCGCCTTGCGGTATTCCTCCAGTTTCTCGCGCGAGCCGGCAAACTGAATCCACCGGTTTATCTGTGCCTCGACTTCCCTTGCCACGTCCGACTCCGACACTTCTATGGAGTCGAGCTCAGCCTGATGCAGGAACAGTTTCTGCACGGCGAGCTGCTCGGGTATGGCGCAGTCGGGATTGCCGTGCCACTTCATACCTTCCGCCTCTCCCTGAAGGCGCATCATCTCCACATCAGACTTCAGAATGGGTTCGTCGCCCACTATCCATATCACCTCATCGGCTATGCTGCTCTCCGGTATCTCCACGTTCCGGGCAGCCGCCACGGAGTCGTTTCCGGCATCGCCGCGCGCTACCGTTCCTGCCGTGACGCTCACGCCGGACAGAAACACTGCTGCCAGCACGCCGGTATAGATGTTAGTCAGTTTTCTCATTTCATTCTTTTTGTTTAATATATCGGCAACGCCACGTGTCAGTGTCTGTTGACTGTGGCGAGCACATCCTTGTTCACGGTCACGGCATATTTGCGCCTCAGTTCCGCAACCCACTGTTTCTCGAGCTGCTCCTGATAGTCTGCCACCACGAGCTCGCGCACGTCCTCATACGACTTCGGCGACTTCAGACGCTTGCCGTATACGGCTGGTATGGGATAATCGGAGGGCGGGGTGACGGTCGTGTCAGCCTTGAACACCATCTTGTCCACAAGAGCGTTGTCTCCTTTCTTGAAGATTCCCTTAACCACCCTCACACGTATGATGCTATCGTTGAACGTCCGCCGCAGCGTGTCAGCCCAGTTTTTGAAGTCCACCTTCTTTATAGCGTCCTTCACGGCGTCGATGTCCGAAGCGTCTTTCACGAAATATGCGATGCCCTTGTAGCGCGGTTCGTCCCAACGGTATTTCTTCCTGTTCTTCTTGAACCAGCGTTCCAGTCCTTTCTCGTCAGCAGCCGCCTTCTCCCATACGGTGCGGTTGCTTATCTCATAGAGCAGCAGTCCGTCGTGATACTCGCGTATGAGATTCTTCAGGTCAGGGTCTGCCGCCTCCATCTCCGCCGCCCTGCGGTCGAGAAGTTCGTCGGGAGTGACGGGCGGCACCGACGCCTTTGCTATGGAGTCGATGTTCTGTGTGATGATGCGCTCGCGCACTCCGCGCTGGTCGATGAACCGCAGTATGTCGGCATGCACCGAGTCGTAGGGGAAGAACATGCCCTTGTCCTCAAGCAGCACGATGTGATATCCTGCCGGAGAGAGGAACGGTTTGCTCATCTCACCCTTCTTCAGCGAATACACCACGTCCTCAAACTCCTTCAGCGTCTGTCCCTTCTGCAGCCACGGCAGGCGTCCTCCATTCACTGCCGAGCGGTGGTCGTCGGAGCACTTGCGCGCCAGCGAGGCGAAGTCGGCGCCCCCCTTGAGGGCGTTGTATATCGAGTCGATGCGTTCCTTGGCTTTCTCCTGCGCGCCGGCAGGAGCGTTCTGTCTCAGTCCGACGAGAATGTGGGCGGGCTTCACAAGTCCTCCCAAGGAGTCAACGCGGGTCTGCGTTGCCTTATACACGTTCCACGCCTCCTTCTCTATGTCGGCGTCGCTGATGAACGACGGACGTATCTGCTGGTTGCGGTAAAGCAGGAACTCCGACCTGAAATTCTTGGTTGTGTCGATGCCTGCGTCTATGGCTGCCTGCACCTTCAGCTTGTAGTTGATGAACAGTTCGGCATATTCGTCCACGCTCTTCTTGTCGACCACGGTCTCCGAATTGTTCTTGTTGTATGAATATTCAAACTCCGAACGTGTCACCGGCTGTCCGTTTATGGTCATCACCACCGGGTCGTTCTGGGCGTTTGCGATACTTCCGGAAAGAAGCATCGCAAACATCAGCATGCTGAATCTCATTATTCTCCAGTTGTTTGTTCTTAATGCCATCCGTTCCTTCGGTTTATTCAGGACGCGAATAGTTGGGAGCCTCGCTCGTGATCATGATGTCGTGAGGATGGCTCTCCTGCACTCCGGCGTTGGTGATGCGTGTGAAACGTGCGTTGTGCAGTTCGTCTATGCTGTGCGCTCCACAGTAGCCCATGCCTGAGCGCAAGCCTCCCACGAGTTGGTATATCACCTCCTGCACGGTGCCTTTGTAGGGCACACGTCCGGCTATTCCCTCCGGCACGAGCTTCTTCACGTCCTTCGTGCCAGCCTGGAAGTAGCGGTCCTTCGAGCCGTTCTCCATAGCCTCGAGCGATCCCATGCCGCGATAGCTCTTGAACTTACGGCCGTTGAAGATGATGGTGTCGCCCGGACTCTCCTCTGTTCCGGCAACGAGCGAGCCAATCATCACGCATGTTCCGCCTGCCGCTATAGCCTTCACCACATCACCCGAGTAGCGCAGTCCGCCGTCGGCGATGAGAGGGACGCCCGTGCCCTTAAGGGCTGTGTAGACGTCGTATATGGCACTCAGCTGCGGCACTCCCACTCCTGCCACCACACGTGTGGTGCAGATGGAGCCCGGACCGATGCCCACCTTCACCGCGTCGGCGCCGTTGTCTGCCAGCATCTTCGCGGCGGCTCCAGTGGCTACATTGCCCACCACGATGTCCACACCGGGGAATGAAGCCTTCGCCTCGACAAGTTTCTCTATCACATATTTTGAGTGTCCGTGTGCGGTGTCTATCACGATGGCGTCAGCGCCAGCCTCCACAAGAGCCTGCATGCGGTCGAGCGTATCTGCCGTGACGCCCACTCCGGCTGCCACGCGCAGACGTCCCTTGTCGTCCTTGCATGCCATTGGCTTGTCCTTGGCCTTTGTTATGTCCTTGTAAGTGATTAGTCCCACCAGACGGTTGTCCTTGTCAACCACCGGCAGTTTCTCAATCTTGTTTTCCTGAAGAATCTGCGCTGCGGCACTGAGGTCGGTCTGCAGATGTGTGGTAACAAGATTCTCGGTTGTCATCACGTCGTCGATGAGCTTGTCGAGATGGCGTTCGAAACGCAGGTCACGGTTTGTCACGATACCCACAAGATGCTTCTCCTCATCCACCACAGGTATTCCTCCGATGTGGTACTCAGCCATTATGTCGAGCGCGTCCTTCACCGTGCGTCCGCAGCGGATGGTGACAGGGTCGTAGATCATACCGTTCTCGGCGCGCTTCACAATAGCTACCTGACGTGCCTGTTCGTCTATCGACATGTTCTTATGTATCACGCCGATACCTCCCTCGCGCGCTATGGCTATCGCCATTGCCGACTCCGTCACAGTGTCCATGGCTGCTGTGACAAACGGAACGTTGAGCCGTATGTTACGTGAGAAACTGGTTTTCAAATCCACCGTCTTCGGTAAAACCTCTGAATAAGCCGGAATAAGAAGGACGTCATCGAAAGTCAGACCGTCCATTACAATTTTATCTGCAACAAATGATGACATATAATACATTGAAAATTTATTGCGTGCAAATTTAGCACAATTTTTTCACATTATAGATAACCGCACAACCTTTTCGCTCGCACGTTAACACTATTTATCCGAATGAACCCGCCGACAGGCGCAATGACAGCGGAAAGCGGCGGTGTAAGGCGACACGCGCCTGACGGCAGGCGGCATGGCATGATAGGGATGGCACGCCATGACACGGCGGGCGGGACGATAAGGATGAATAAAAGCTTGATTTTATTTTGACAATTAACATTTACGAAATAGAACGGAACAGCTACGTCTGACATCCCGTAACGCCGTATGCTGTCAACGGCATAGACTCCTCACAGCACGGAAGAGGCTTTATCACCGTGCGGAAAAGGCTCTTCCATCGTTCCGAAAGCACCGTTCCGCATAACAGAAGAGTGTTTCCAGACAGCGTTTTTTGGCATTTCTGCGCCCAGCGTTGGCATGTTTGTCTCCCTGAACGAGGCTTTCCTGATGCACACACAAGGCGTCCGGACATCCAATACCTTATGATTCAAGCCATTGACTTTGCACATTCATTTTCACGATATTTGCAGGCAAAGACATTATTTTTCAGAAAACGGGCAGCCATGACGGGTTGGGCGGTATGCGATTAACACAATTAACAATCGTTCACACATACACAATCCGACTGTACACCACCCTTCCGGACACGGCTTACCCAACCGTCAGTTGCCCATTTCCGACATGAACTTTATCCGCACGAGGCGTATGTCGGTCTCCGTGCTGTCGTCACCGAGCTCCTCGAGCGCAGTCTCAATGTCGTCGGTCTCGCTTTCCCGGAAATACTCGTATATCTCATCTATGTGGTCGGCGTCCATCACATCGTCGAGGAAATAGTCTATGTTGAGCTTCGTGCCGCTGTATACGATAGCCTCAATCTCGTCGAGCAGCTCATCGAAATCGAGCCCTTGGGTCGACGCGATGTCGTCAAGAGGTATCTTGCGGTCAATGCTCTGTATTATCTTCACCTTGAGAATGGACTTCTTAGCCACCGTCCTCACGCGCAGTTCCTCGGGTCTTTCTATCTCGTTCTCCTCACAATGACGTTTTATGAGATCACAGAACTCGCGCCCGTAACGCTTCGCCTTGCCTATGCCCACGCCCTGTATGTTCTGCAGTTCCTCTATGGTGACAGGATACATCGTTGCCATCTGCTCGAGCGACACGTCCTGGAAAATGACATATCCGGGCAGTCCCATCTTCTTAGCCACCTTCTTGCGCAGGTCCTTAAGCATGACATACAGCTCCGGATCGAGCGCGGCTCCGGTACGGTCACCGCCTTCCTCGTCGTAGTTCTCGTTGAAGTCATTGTCCTCGACAATCATGAACGATACCGGATTCTTTATGAACTTGCGCCCCTCTGCCGTTATGCGCAGCGAGCCATAGTTCTCCACCTCCTTTTCGAGATAGCCCGCGATGAGTGCCTGACGTATCACCGCGTTCCATATCTTCGGGTCTTCGTCCTCGCCTGAACCGAACTCTTCCAGCCTGTCGTGCTTGTGTGACACAATCTCGTCGGTGGCTCTTCCCTTCACGAAGTCTGTGATATATGCCTGCTGGAACGGCTCCTTCATGGCTACGACAGACTTAAGCACGATGAGCAGAGCCTCCTTCCCCTCGCGCCGCTCCTTAGGATGCAGGCAGTTGTCGCAGTTGCCGCAGTTGTCCTCCTTGTACTCCTCGCCGAAGTAGTGCAGCAGCAGCTTGCGGCGGCATACCGACGATTCGGCATAGGCGGCGGTCTCCTGCAACAGCTGGCGTCCTATGTCCTGTTCAGCCACAGGCTTTCCCTCCATGAACTTCTCAAGCTTCTGCAGGTCCTGATAGGCATAGAAGGCTATGCACAGTCCCTCTCCACCGTCGCGTCCGGCGCGTCCCGTCTCCTGATAATATCCCTCGAGGCTTTTCGGTATGTCGTAGTGTATGACGAACCGCACGTCCGGTTTGTCGATGCCCATACCGAAGGCTATGGTCGCGACAATGACGTCAATGCGCTCCATAAGGAAATCGTCCTGTGTCTGAGAGCGTGTCGCCGAGTCGAGCCCGGCATGATAAGGAGCCGCCTTTATCTCGTTTGCCTGAAGCACGGCAGCCAGTTCCTCCACCTTCTTCCGCGATATGCAATACACGATACCGCTCTTCCCGGCGTTGTGTTTTATGAATTTTATTATCTGTCTGTCTATGTCCTTGGTCTTCTGCCTTACCTCGTAATAGAGGTTGGGACGGTTGAACGAGCTCCTGAACTCGCGCGCGTCCGTTATGCCGAGGCTTTTCTTTATGTCTGTCCTTACCTTGTCAGTGGCGGTGGCGGTAAGCGCGATGCCCGGAGCCGAGCCGATCTTGGATATTGTGGGTCGTATGTTGCGGTATTCGGGACGGAAGTCGTGTCCCCACTCCGATATGCAGTGAGCCTCGTCTATGGCGTAGAAAGAAATCTTCATCGACCTGAAAAACTCTATGTTGTCCTCTTTGTTCAGCGACTCCGGAGCCACGTAGAGCAGCTTGGTCCTGCCGCTGTGCACGTCGTCCACCACCTGCTGCAACGCCGCCTTGTTGAGCGACGAGTTAAGATAGTGAGCCACTCCGCTCTCCTCACTGAGTCCGTTGACCACGTCCACCTGGTTTTTCATCAACGCGATGAGCGGCGACACTACGATAGCCGTGCCCTCCATGATGAGCGACGGGAGCTGATAGCACAGGCTCTTTCCGCCACCCGTGGGCATGAGCACGAACGTGTCGTTGCCGTCGAGCAGGTTACGTATGATGGCTTCCTGGTCTCCCTTGAACTTGTCGAAGCCGAAATAGCGTTTCAGTTCCTTATTAAGATTTCCTTTATATGTCATAGAGTTTATTTAGAATGAAAGGTTGAGAGCTGTCGTGCATAGCTCTAAGCAACAGACGGTCATCATGCGCGGCAATCCGGTTCAGGCTACGACCGGTCCGCGCAGATGCGATTTGTCAAGCTGGCTCCTGGCATAGTCAAGAGTCACCTCAAACGTTTTCACGCGCTTGGAGGGCACCTCGAACATGGCGTCGGTCATGACCGACTCCACAATGGAGCGCAGTCCGCGCGCACCAAGCTTGTATTCCACAGCCTTGTCCACGATGAAGTCGAGAGCCTCCTCGGTAAAGTGGAGCTTTATGCCGTCCATCTCAAACAGCTTGCAATACTGCTTCACGATGGAGTTCTTCGGCTCGACGAGTATCCGGCGAAGCGCGGCGCGGTCGAGCGGGTCAAGGTATGTGAGCACCGGCAGGCGTCCGATGATCTCCGGTATGAGCCCGAACGACTTGAGGTCCTGTGGAAGAATGTATTTCATTATGTTCTCCTTGTCTATCCTGTGTGCGTTGCGCACGGTGTTGAATCCCACCATTCCGGTGTTCATCCTCTGCGCTATCTTGCGCTCTATGCCGTCGAACGCGCCGCCGCAGATGAAGAGTATGTTGTGCGTGTCGACGTGTATGTAGTCCTGGTCGGGATGTTTGCGTCCGCCCTTTGGCGGTACGTTCACCATCGTTCCCTCAAGGAGCTTGAGCAGTCCCTGCTGCACGCCCTCTCCGCTTACGTCGCGCGTGATGCTCGGATTGTCGCTCTTGCGCGCTATCTTGTCTATCTCGTCGATGAAGACGATGCCTCGCTCCGCCGCCGCAAGGTCGTAGTCAGCCACCTGAAGAAGCCTGCTCAGGATGCTCTCCACATCCTCTCCCACATAGCCAGCCTCAGTGAAGACCGTCGCGTCGACAATGGTGAAGGGCACATCGAGCAGCTTTGCTATGGTGCGTGCCATGAGAGTCTTTCCCGTGCCGGTGCTTCCCACCATTATGATGTTGCTCTTTTCTATCTCCACTCCGCCGTCGTCCTTCGGCTGCTGAAGACGTTTGTAGTGATTGTATACGGCAACCGAGAGATAGCGTTTGGCTTCGTCCTGACCTATGATGTACTGGTCGAGGAAGTCCTTTATCTCCTTCGGTTTCGGCACTTTCTTTATCTTGAACTTGTCCGCGGCACCGTCAGTAGCGTCTTTTTTGTCGAGGAGTCCCGTAGACTCCACTATCTGGTATGCCGATACGGCGCAATCCTCACATATGAAACCGTTAAGACCGGTTATCAGCAGTCTGACATCCTTCTCGCCTCTACCGCAGAAGCTGCATGTTTTCTTGGGCATTATGTGTCTTTATGTCTTTATATATATGTATTGTTTTTATGATTCACGGTGTGCGCGGGTGCGGCTGCCAGCCGCCCGCATACCGTTTATTTGTCGGCGGAACTCTTGCGTTTCATCACCGCGTCAATCATTCCGTACTCCTTGGCTTCAGCAGCTGTCATCCAGTAGTTGCGGTCGCTGTCCTGCCATACCTTCTCGAAAGGAGTGTGGGAGTGTTCGGAGATGATGGTGTAGAGTTCTTTCTTGAACTTCTGTATCTCGCGCGCCTCAATCTCGATGTCGGACGCCTGTCCCTGCACACCGCCCAAAGGCTGGTGTATCATCACGCGGCTGTGGGTGAGAGCAGTGCGCTTGCCTTCCTTACCGGCTACGAGGAGGACCGCCGCCATCGACGCCGCCATGCCCGTACACATTGTCGCCACGTCGCTCTCAACAAACTGCATGGTGTCGTAAATGCCCAGACCTGCAGTGACACTTCCGCCCGGAGAGTTGATGTAGATGTTTATATCCATCGAGCTGTCAACCGAGTCGAGGTAAAGGAGCTGCGCCTGCAGCACGTTGGCTGTATAGTCGTTGATTTCCGTTCCGAGGAATATTATTCTGTCCGCCATGAGTCTTGAGAAGACGTCGAGCTGCGTCACGTTGAGCTGTCTTTCCTCAAGAATATACGGATTGAGATATCCCGACTGCGCCCTCAACACCTCGTCGAGGGTCATGCCGTTCATTCCGAGATGACGGGTGGCATATTTTCTAAAATCGTTCATACTAATGACAATAATATATTTATTACATTCAAAATAACCGTTAACAAATATACAGAGAAAGAGGTTGCCGACTCTTTTCCGCAATATATCTTACACAAAGATAGCAAAAAAAGTCGACAACCTCTTAAAAAAGAAGTTTTTTTTCAAATTTATTTATTTCATCAGCTCGTTGAATTCATCGAGGGTGACTGTCTTCTCGTCGAGAGTGACAACGCCCTTGAGTGCCTGCACGAGCTTGTTCTCAACCGCGCTGTCGACGAAACCTGCCGCGCTGTCGCGCTTCTTCAGCATCTCGCCGGCATAGTTGTCGAGATATTCGTCTGGCACATTGTTCATGCCATACTGTGCGAACTGCATGCGCGCAGCCTCCTTTGCGGCTGCCTTCACGTCGGCATCCTCCACCTTGATGTTGTTAGCAGCCACGAGCTGCTCCTTTATAAGGTGCCATTTGAGCTGCCTGATGCTCTCGTCGTAGTTCTTCTCGACATATTCCTCGCCTTTGTCCTTATTGTTGAGGAGCATCACACGTTTGAGGAGAGCGTCGGGGAATGTGAGTTCGCCCACAGCGTCCTCGGCATACTTGCGCACGTCGATGAGGAACTTGTAGTCGCTGTTTGCCTGAAGCTGCGGCTTGAGACCCTCGGCTATTCTGGCGCGGAACTCTTCCTCGCTCTTCACTGCGTCCTTGCCGAACACGTGGTCGAACATCTCCTGGTTCACCTCAGCCTTCTTGAAGCGGCTTATCTCTATCACCTGATAGCTGAAATCGGAATCCATCGACTTCACAGCCTCGCGGTCTATCTTGAGCAGGCTTGCCACCTCGGCGTCGTTGTCAGGATAAGCCTTGCGCGGGTTGAAGGCGATGATGTCGCCCGGTTTTGCGTTGTCGAACAGCTTCTTCTGGTCTTCCACCTTAATATATTCAGGCATCATCACGGCTCCGTCCACCGTTATTCCGCCTTCCTTTGTGTTGCCGTCGGCGTCCAGCTCACGCAGGTCGCCCTTCAGCATGTCGCGCTGCTCGCCGTCGTAAGAGTCTGCCTTCTCATAGCTTCCCAGCTGACTTGCGAACATATCCACCTGCTGGTCGATGAGCTTGTCGTCCGCCTTGATGTTGTAGTAAGCGAGCTTGGTGTCACCGTTGAGCTCTATCTTGAACTCCGGAGCCACTGCTATGTCGAACATGAAAGTGTACGGTCCGTCCTTCTCTATGTCCACCGGCTCCTGCTTTTCAGAAGGAAGGGGCTCTCCGAGCATCTGTATCTTGTTGTCCTTTATATAAGTATAAATCTTCTCTCCCACGAACTTGTTAAGAGTGTCCATCTTCACAGATGCGCCGAACTGCTTTTTAATAAGTCCCATCGGCACCATACCCGGACGGAAGCCCGGGAAGTTCGCTTTCTTACGGTAGTCTTTCAAAGTCTTCTCTACATCGTCCTTGAAATCTGCTTCTTCGACAGTGACGGTCATGAGACCGTTTACTTTGTCGGGATTCTCAAATAAAATATTCATTTCTGATTTGGTTTTCTTATATTTATTTACTGTTTATTATTCGTTTTGAAAGTGCAAAATTACTCATTATTAATGTAATAACCTAACATAAGAATGAAATTTTTGAAATTTTACCACTTGTCGGAGCCACCGCAGCAAGCCTCCCTGTGGCATGGCGGCGGCGGTTGTCAGGACGGAAGGACAGCCATCTCCGGAGGGCATGACAGCCCGTGCGGGCAGAGCGTGTCATAGGGTGAGCTGCTCCACGACGCTTCCGTCGAGCCTGCGCACGCTCATCACTCCGTCGTCGTAAAGGGCGAACGTGGGTTCGCGTCCTTCCTTCGGGAAGGTGACAGAGCCTGTGTTGCACACCACACAGCCCTCGTGGCGCGTGAGTTTCCACAGATGTGTGTGTCCGTAGACAAACACACCGTTGCGCAAGACAGGCATATTGTCCTCATTATATATGTGTCCGTGGGTGATGAATATGCGTCTGCCGCCATCCGTCACCACTGCATAGTCTGCCATGATGGGAAACTTCAGCAGCATCTGGTCTACCTCCGAGTCGCAGTTTCCCCTCACTGCCACGATGTCATCGCGCATGGTGTTGAGCCTCGCAGCCACCGCTGCGGGGTCTATGTCGTCGGGAATGCGGTTGCGGGGACCATAGTTTATTATGTCGCCGAGCAGCAGGAGCATGTCGCAGCGGGCGTCGTTGTAGAAGTCGAGGGCACGCCGCAGACTGCCTATCGAGCCGTGGATGTCTGAGAGAAACATGTATTTCATAAGTCCGTACGTATTGTCATCCGTTGTTCTGCGCGGCGTTCTCCCTTGCCCTGCGCTCCTCGTCGATGAGCTGGAAGTTCTTTTTCTTCAGCTCGAAACTGTTGCTCAGATACTTCTCGCGCACCACCTTGTTTGCCGCCAGCTCCTCGGGCGCGCCCTGAAAGAGTATCTTGCCTTCGAAGAGAAGATAGGCGCGGTCGGTGATGTTGAGCGTCTCGTGCACGTTGTGGTCGGTTATCAGGATGCCTATGTTGCGGTATTTCAGCCGCCACACTATGTGCTGTATGTCCTCGACGGCAATGGGGTCGACACCGGCGAAAGGCTCGTCGAGCATTATGAACTTGGGGTCGATGGCAAGACAGCGCGCTATCTCCGTGCGGCGACGCTCTCCTCCCGACAGCTGGTCGCCCTTGTTCTTGCGCACCTTATTGAGCCGGAACTCGCTGATAAGGCTCTCGAGCTTCTCCAGCTGACGCGCCCTCGGCTGTCCGGTCATCTCGAGCACGGAGAGGATATTGTCCTCCACGCTCATCTTTCTGAACACGCTCGCCTCCTGAGGAAGGTATCCCACACCCGCGCGGGCACGCTTATAGACGGGATAGTCTGTTATGTCCTTATCGTCGAGATAGATGTGTCCGGCGTTCGGCACGATGAGTCCGGTGGTCATATAGAATGATGTCGTCTTTCCGGCTCCGTTGGGTCCGAGCAGTCCCACAATCTCTCCCTGCCTCACGTTTATCGACACATCGTTCACTACCGTGCGCTTGCCGTAGCGTTTCACGAGTCCTTCAGTGCGCAGCACCATACTGTGTGTGGCGGCGGCACCGGCATTGTTGTCTGTTCCGTTCATATGCTTTATTATATCGGTTACAAAGTTATATGTTTTTATTTTTCCGTGCAAACTGTGTTTCAGGCTTTTTCACACGGCGGCGGAAAGGCACTGTCCGCGCACGGCAGCGCATGTCCTGAACGGGCGGCACAGACTGGCGCGGAAGCCTGCACTGCGGAGAAGCGGCGTGCCGGAATCCGCGGAACGTTAACATACGTTCACTTTAGAGGGTTCAAATTTAACATACCGTTTTTCACAATCCGCACAGCCGTCACGCCATGAAACGCTCCGGAAGAGCCTCTTCCGCACCTGCGGCAAGCCGTTGTCACACCCGTACGAGGGCAGAAGAGGCTTTCCTGCCATACGGAAAAGCCTCTTCCGGCGTGCAGGAAAGCCCGTTCCGTCTGCCCGAAAAGCCCATATCGCAAGGCGGAACGGGCTTTTCCGCAAAACAGTCAAGACGGGGCGACGGGACGGAAGAGCGCAAACGGATGTATATCAACGCATTACACAAAACCCTAAATTACGCGATATTCAGGACGGAAATCCCGTCCACACGTTCTGATGCGCTGTTTTCGCGATAAGCGCGACGGATATTTAACATTCCGCCTCCGCTTTTTCCGTTTTTTTATATTTTCATTTATACGCCTCCGCCACGCCTTTTCCGGCACACACAGGCACTGCTCCGGATGTCCCAGTATGAAATAAACATAAAACTTCAAAGCTTTTGGCAGTTTTTAATCTTTTATTACTACTTTTGCAAGCGTACAGTCACAGACATATCAAAAAAGCACAATATGTTGATTACAAAATATCTGACAACACTCGGACGCTACCTGATGCTCATGGGACGGTCGTTCGCCCGCCCGGAGCGCATGCGCATGTTTCTCAAGCAGTACGTCAAGGAGATGTCGTCGCTGGGCGTGAACTCCATCGGCATCGTGCTGCTCATATCGTTCTTCATAGGAGCGGTGATATGCATACAGATGAAGCTCAACATCCAGAGCCCGTGGATGCCGAGGTGGGTATCGGGCTATACCACGCGCGAGATACTGCTCCTCGAGTTCTCCTCGTCCATAATGTGTCTCATCCTTGCGGGCAAGGTGGGCTCGAACATCGCGTCAGAGCTCGGCACCATGCGTGTGACACAGCAGATTGACGCGCTCGAGATAATGGGCGTGAACTCTGCCAACTATCTCATCATGCCTAAGATTCTCGCCCTCGTGACCATCATGCCGTTCCTCGTGATATTCTCTTCCGCCACCGGCATTCTGGGCGCTTACGGCACCGCATACATCGGTCACATACTGCCGCCCGACGACCTCACGCTCGGACTTCAGCACGCTTTCAACCCGTGGTTTGTGTGGATGAGCATCATAAAAAGCCTTTTCTTCGCGTTCATCATATCGAGCGTGTCGTCCTTCTTCGGCTATACGGTGGAGGGAGGATCGGTGGAAGTGGGAAAGGCAAGCACCGACGCGGTGGTGAGCTCGAGCGTGCTAATCCTCTTCTCCGACGTGTTCCTCACACAGCTGCTGTCATGAGCAGGCACTGCGGGGGACTTTTCACAGGAACATTACGGGGCATGACGCAAGACAACATAACCATAACAGAAAAGGAAAATGATTGAAATACAGCATCTATATAAATCGTTCGACGGTAAGGAAGTGCTGAAAGACATAAACGCGGTGTTTGATGACGGAAAGACAAACCTCATCATAGGACAGAGCGGAAGCGGCAAGACGGTACTGATGAAATGTCTCGTCGGACTGCTCACACCCACAAGCGGGAGTGTGCTGTATGACCACCGCGACTTCGTGGCTCTGAGCAAAGAGGAGCGCGTGGGCATGCGCCGCGAGATGGGAATGATATTCCAGAGCGCAGCCCTCTTCGACTCTCTCACAGTGCTGGAGAACGTCATGTTCCCGCTCGACATGTTCTCCACGATGAACTACCGCGAGAGAGTGAGACGCGCACAGGAATGTCTCGACCGCGTGAACCTCGCCGACGCACAGAACAAATATCCCGGAGAGATATCGGGAGGAATGCAGAAGCGTGTGGCGATAGCACGGGCGATAGTGCTCAACCCGAAGTATCTGTTCTGCGACGAGCCCAATTCCGGACTCGACCCGCGCACGTCTCTCGTGATAGACTCGCTGCTGAGCGGCATCACCAAAGACTTCAACATCACGACAATCATCAACACTCACGACATGAACTCCGTGATGGGAATAGGCGAGAACATCATCTTCATATATCAGGGCAACAAGGAATGGCAGGGAACAAAGGACGACGTGATGGCTTCAACAAACGAGAAGCTCAACGACCTTGTGTTTGCTTCCGACCTGTTCAGGAAGGTGAAGGACGTGGAAATGGAAAAGGCTGAGGAAGAGAAGCAGGACTGACAGCACGTCACAAGGATAAGGAATGGTGACACATTAGTGTTAAAGACATAGAGACAGAGCACAAAAAAGACCGTCACCGGTTGTCACAACCAATGACGGACATCGTGTTTCTATGGTTTCAGAATATTGAATACCTTTGTTGATGTCGCCCTCCGGGCAATCGGCGCAGGCATCGTCATATGCCATTATGCGCGACAGCTACGGACAGGCGGCATTTTTTATTCATGTTATCGAGAGATCAGTTCTGCCTTGAATGTTTCGTTGAACACATCCACAGTGATGCGGTATGTCCCTTCCTTGCTTATTGTCCATTTGGTGTCCTTGCCGTTTGTCCTCACCAGACGGGTGCCGAGAGGGTCTTCCCCCTGCGCGAACGGATGAATCTCCTTCATCCCCCAGTTTCTCAGCCCCATTATCTTGAAGCTCGACGGTTCCTCCACGTCATTATGGGTACGCAGCTCGCCCGTCCACGTCCACACCATCTCGTTGTCCGGACTCTGCGTCATCGGCTCCACCTTGAAGGCGTCCCATCCGGCGGCAGTGGCTCCGCCGCCCACGTAAGCCTCCTCCCACGGCACGAAAAGCTCGCCCGTGAGCATCTTGCCGTCGGCACTGACACGGAAGCGGTAGCGGTCTTCGGCGAACGGAACCACCCACGACGCCTTGTCGGCATCAGCCGTAAGCACCGTTCCTATGCCATTGTTTACGATATATGAGTCCTCATACGCCGGAGCGATGTATTTTGTTCCGTCACCCGGCTTCTCCGCCGTCATTATTCTGAGTTCCCCGTCTTTCAGCGCGCCGGCGAACCTGAAGTCACCGTCAGGAGTCTTCTGCAGCATGCGGGTTCCCTCAGGCACCGCGCTTCCTGTTATCCACAGACTCTGATAAGTCTGCGCCTTGACTGTGTGTCCGAACAGTATAGACAATATGAATATGATGCTTAAATGTCTCATTTCCTTCTGTTTTTTGTTTTACAGTTCATTGTTTCTTCACGTCACGGCTTATTTTCCGACACTCACCTTCACCACCGTCTTCCTGTCGCATGGTATGCCCGTGAGGTTTATGTCCACAGTGCGCGTAGCCTTGTCGTACGTCCACTTCGAGCCGTCGAGCCTCTTTCCGTCAAGACTCACAGCCTTGGGAGCGGAAGCGGCGAGCAGTCTGACGGTGTAGTCGCGCTTCTCCGGCATTCCCGGGAACGTTCCCACACGCGCATTGATGGTAAGAGTTATGCTTCCGGAGGTGCGTTTCTGGTCGAACCTTGTGTTGGCGAACAGTCCCGACTTGTATCCTTCGGTGTTGTTCTCGTCCTCATACAGCGTGGACGAACCGTCCGCTCCGGGCACGACTTTAAGTATTATGCGGTCCGGACGACTGTTAAGGTTCATCACGTTCTCGTAGTTCACGATTACGCTTCCGGCTTTATAGAAATACGGAATCTCGGTCTGTGTGTAGGAGTCGGTAAACTCCCTGTCACCCTCAACCACCTTGTTGCGGCACACGTCAAACCATTTGCCTTCAGGAAGCCATATCTTCCGGTCGGTCTTCCCGTTTTTCCCGGCAGTCAGAACAGGCGCGACGAGAATGTCGTCACCGAACATGTACTCGTCCTCACAGCGGTATGCGTTGTTCTCCTCAGGATGGTCATAATACAGCGGACGGCATATCGACACACCGGTGTCGTAAGCCTGGCGCGCGGCAGTGTATATGTAAGGCATCAGCTCGTATCTCAGCTTGACCGTCTGGAGCAGATCCTTGAAGTTGGGATACTTCCATATGCGCATCTCTATCTTAGGGTCGTTCGTGGCGTGAGTCCTGAACAGCGGTGAGAACACGCCGTACTGCATCCACCTGAGATACAGCTCCGGATCGTTGTTGCCGTGCTGATGGCCGCCGAGGTCGTGTCCCCAGTAGCCGAAGCAGACGTTTGCCGCAGTCGCGGTGAAATACGGCTGGAAGGCGAGTGTGGGGAAAGTGGAGAACGAGTCGCCCGAGAATCCTATAGGATAACGGTGGCTTCCGAGTCCTCCCCAACGGTGGAATATGAGCGGACGGAGTTCGGGATGGGTTATCCTCATGTCGTTGTAGAACACGTGGTTGCACCAGAACGTCTCGCTGAGTCCTTCCATACGTGGGTTGGTTAGGTTCTGCTGCCAGTCCAGCCACCAGAAGTCCACCCCGTCCTTCTCCCTGTGATGTATGATGTCCTTGAACATGTTCTTGTAGAAAAGAGGATTCTCCAGCTGCCATGGCACAACCTTTGCGGTCGCCGGATCCATGCCCATGTCCTTCGCGAGGAGGCTGAAGTTCTCCTCATCGCTGTCCACTCCGTCGGCAGGATGCAGGTTCATCGACACCTTCAGTCCCTGTCCGTGCATCCATCTGAGCAGTCCCTGCGGGTCGGGAATAAGCTCCTTGTTCCATGTCCAGCCCGTCCAGCCCTCCGTATGCCAGTCCATATCCAGAATCATAACATCTATAGGAATGTGGTTTTTCTTTATGTCTGTGACGATATCCACGAAGTCCTGCTGCGAGTAACGCTGATACTTGCTGTACCAGTATCCGAGAACGAATAGCGGCGGCATGGGTTGTTTCC
>ULVA01006474.1_pt1 | contig 26040 bp, 17 predicted proteins | sample 1958811 | NCBI WGS metagenome assembly ULVA01 (sample SAMEA4835768, study PRJEB28245) | human gut metagenome | biome: gut microbiome; material: fecal sample | place: Denmark | collected 2008
ACCAAACCGATGCTCTTTATCCATGGCGACAAGGATGCCTTTGTGCCTTATGCCATGCTTCGCCCCCTGTACGATGCAAAGGAGAGAGGGCGCAAGGCTATTTTTATCGCCAAAGGCTCAGCTCATGCCATGGCTTACCGCGATCATCATGAGGAATATACCCGTGTGGTGAAAGACTTTGTATTGTTATGTTCTATGGAGTGGGGATGATTTCTTTCTCTTACATTCGGGGCATTCGCCTTTGATGACAAAGGAAACGGAATGAGGACAGAATCCTTCGGGCAGTTCGAAACTTGGAATATGGATGTCGTCCAGACAGAAAGAGCGCTGGCACGTCTCGCAGTAGAAGTGGATATGTCCGTCATGATGGTCGCACTTGCCCTCTTCCTCGCACAGTTCGTAGTTGAGTATGCCACGTCCGTCCTCAAAGGCATGCACCACATCATGCTCCAGGAATAAGGTGAGTGTACGGAATATGCTCGATTTGTCCATCGATGGCATCAAGGTTTCCATGTCGCCAAGGCTCATCGGGGCAGAATGACTGAGCAAAGCCTTGTACACCAATATCCTGTTGGCTGTGGGTTTGATGCCTTTTCTTGTCAACTTGTCTGTAGCTTGCTGGCTGTTCATCTCTTTGGTTACTGTTGGGTGACGGTGAAAATATGAAAGCGGGTATGTCTCTTTAATCGTCACTAAGGTGCAATAATAGCGTAGGTTCAGCAGAGTCTTTTCGTCATAGCGAAACTCTGCCGCCCCACGCCCGATAGAATATGAATGTTACTTGTTCTTCAACAAGTCGCGAATTTCGGTAAGGAGTTTTTCCTCTGCTGTAGGCTTAGGCTCTGGCTTGGGCTCTTCCTCCTTCTTCTTGGCAAACTTGTTGACCAGTTTGATCAGCATGAAGATACAGAAAGCCACGATGAAGAAGTCGAGGCAGGTCTGCAGGAAGTTGCCATAGTTGATGGTGGCAGCAGGCAGTTTCTCGCCGGCTACTTCCACGGTAGGAAGTGAAATCTTCAGTTCCGAGAAGTTGACACCACCGATAATCCATCCTATAGGAGGCATGATGATATCGTCTACCACCGAACTGACGATTTTGCCAAAGGCACCACCAATGATGACACCGACAGCCATATCGAGCACATTGCCACGCATGGCGAATTGCTTGAATTCACTCAGAAATTTACTCATCTTTTCTTTTTATTATTTTAAGTTTGACATATACACCTTATTATATATAGGGGCTGCTGCAACTGTAGTCACGCATTCATACTTTTTATTTTGCAATATGGAGTTGTCAGTATGGCCCCTTAAGGCATGAAAAGACTACGATATTCTGCAACATGCAGTCTTTTTTAAATAATTTAATACTCAATTCGTGTGCAAAGTTAGAAAAAAATTAGTAACTTTGCGCTCGATAAGAAAAAAATTGCTCAAAAGTATTGCTTTTTGAATGTTTCAGCTCATTGGCAAGTGCTTCGAGGCTTATTAAGGTAAAAATTATTTTCAACCATTAATTTAAATATTAAACAAAATGACAAAAGTTGCTATTAACGGCTTCGGCCGTATCGGTCGTCTGGCTTTCCGTCAGATGTTTGAGGCAGAGGGTTATGAGGTAGTTGCTATCAACGACCTTACATCTCCAAAAATGTTGGCTCACCTTCTTAAGTATGATACAGCTCAGGGTGGCTTCGCTGGCAAGTACGGTGAGGGCAAGCACACTGTAGAGGCAACAGACAACTCTATCATCGTTGACGGTAAGGAAATCACTATCTATGCTAAGCCAAACGCAGCTGAGCTTCCTTGGGGTGAGCTTGGTGTTGACGTAGTACTCGAGTGCACTGGTTTCTATACATCTAAGGAGAAGGCTTCTGCTCACCTTACAGCAGGTGCTAAGAAGGTAGTTATCTCTGCTCCTGCAGGTAACGATCTTCCTACTATCGTTTACAACACAAACCACAAGACTTTGACTCCAGCCGATACAGTTATCTCTGCAGCTTCTTGTACAACTAACTGCTTGGCTCCTATGGCTGACACTTTGAACAAGTACGCAGCTATCCAGTCTGGTATTATGTCTACTATCCACGCTTACACAGGTGACCAGATGATTCTCGACGGTCCTCAGCGTAAGGGTGACCTCCGTCGTTCACGTGCAGGTGCTCAGAACATCGTTCCAAACACAACAGGTGCTGCTAAGGCTATCGGTCTCGTAATTCCTGAGTTGAACGGTAAGTTGATCGGTTCTGCACAGCGCGTTCCAACTCCAACAGGTTCTACAACTATCCTCATTGCTGTTGTTAAGGGTAAGGACGTAACTGTTGAGGGTATCAACGCTGCTATGAAGGCTGCTTCTAACGAGAGCTTCGGTTACAACGAGGATCTGATCGTATCTTCTGATATCATCGGTATGCGTTACGGTTCTCTCTTCGATGCTACTCAGACAATGGTTAGCAAGATCGACGACGATACATATCAGGTACAGGTTGTTTCTTGGTACGACAATGAGAACTCTTATACTTCTCAGATGGTTCGTACTATCAAGTACCTCGCTGAGTTGAAGTAATACCGCAGTAGCGATATTCAACAATATTATAGGCCTGGCATTGCAAAATGCCAGGCTTTTTTGCGTTTAACACCCGTATGAAACCTTATTTCGGGTCTTTAAGTGATGCTAAACTTCTTTTTTTCGCTTTCTTTGTTTAGCTATATCAGAAATTTTTGTATCTTTGCCACCATGAAACAGACGATGATAACGATATTGGGTCCTACGGCAAGCGGAAAGACCAGTCTTGCTGCTGCCTTGGCTGCTGCCTTTCCTTCGCGTATGGACGGGATGGAAGCCGAGATTATCAGTGCTGACAGCCGACAGGTGTATCGCGGAATGGATATAGGAACGGGCAAGGATCTGGCCGACTATACTGTAGGGGACAAGCAGATTCCCTATCATCTCATAGATATCTGCGAGCCAGGAACCAAGTACAACCTCTTTCAGTATCAGCAAGACTTCTATGATGCCTATCAGGATGTTCTTAGAAGGGGAAGGTTGCCCATTCTTTGTGGCGGAACGGGACTTTATATTGAGTCCGTGCTCAAGGGCTATCATCTCTCGCCTGTGCCTCAGAACCCTGTGCTTCGTGAGCGTCTTGCCGACAAGAGCCTGGCTGAGCTTACAGAGATGCTGCAACAGCTCAAGGCAAGGAACGGCTCGCATATGCACAACCGCACCGATGTCGACACAGCCCAGCGTGCCATTCGTGCCATAGAGATTGAGACTTATAATGCCGAGCATCCCATGCCCGAGAGGGAGCTGCCATCGGTTGACTCCTTGATTATCGGTGTGAGCATCGACCGTGAGGCTCGTCGTGAGAAGATTACACGCCGACTGAGGCAACGCCTTGATGAAGGTATGGTCGATGAAATCAGATCGCTTCTCGACAGGGGCATTCCTGCAGAAGACTTGATATACTACGGCTTGGAATACAAGTTTGTCACAGAATATGCGACAGGTAAGACATCCTACGACGAGATGTTCCGAGGCTTGGAGATAGCCATACATCAGTTTGCCAAGCGACAGATGACATGGTTCCGCGGCATGGAGCGCAGAGGCTTTACCATACATTGGGTGGACGCCTTGCAGCCCATGGCAGATAAGGTGGAACAGATATTCGAGCTGACAGGCGACGTGGACAGGTAAATCTTGAAATATAAAAAACAAAATATAGATCATGGCGGTTAATGAAAACAAGTGGGGATTGCTCTATTGCCCCCGTAACGGGTGGCGTGAAGGAAAACGCTGGCTTAAGATAGAGAAGGTGTTGCGCCAGCAGCATATCGACTACGACTTTGTGCAGAGTGAGAACCAGAAAAGTGTGGAACGGTTGGTGAAGATGTTTATCAACAATGGCTATAAGACAATAGTCATTGTGGGAGGCGACTCTGCACTCAATGATGCCGTCAACTGTCTGATGCAGGTAGACAAGGCTACTCGTGAAGGGATAGCCCTTGGTGTAATCCCTCATGGCATGATGAACGACTTCGCCCATTTCTGGGGATTCTCCGACAGCGATTATGAGCAGACCATCAAATGGTTGAAACAGCGCCGTATCAGAAAAATCGACTTGGGTTGTATCCGTTATACGAACAAGCGCGACGAGAAGTGCCATCGTTACTTCCTGAACTGCATCAACGTGGGCTTGATTGCCGCTATCATGAATCTGCGCCGCAAGACCCATCACTTCCTGGGTTCCCGCACACTTTCGTTCATCTCTTCTTTTGTGCTCATGATTTTCCAGCGCCTCGACTACAAGATGCATGTCAAGATCAATGAGGATGAGATACAGCGCAGGGTGATGACCATGTGCATAGGTAATGCCTCAGGATATGGGCAGACACCTAACGCCGTGCCCTATAACGGACTGCTCGATGTGTCGGTGGTGTATCATCCGCAGATCACACAGCTCTTCGAGGGATTCTATCTCTTCGTGCGTGGTAAGTTCCTCAACCATCGCAGTGTGCATCCTTACCGTACCCGTGAGGTGGAGGTGAAGGAGGCTTCGCATGCCCTCATCGGTGTGGATGGCCGTCTGATGAACACCCCTAAGGGTAGCTATAAGATAACGGTAGAGCAGGAGGTCATCAATTTCCTGATTCCTGCCTGATAAGAGGAGCGGGCAACTTGCTCCTCTTTTTTCGTATAAAGTGGTTGACGGCTGCCAGCCTGGGTGTTGTCAACATGCTGTTTTGCTCAAAAAGTAAGTTGATTTGGCTAAAAAAAACACGATAAAACAAAATTTCAACTATTTTTATCCGAAAAAACTTTGTTATACAACAAAAAATCGTTACCTTTGAACCAATCTAAAGTAATGTATTAAAAACTAAAACCTTAATATAGATCTATGAGTTATCTAAAATTCGAAAAGGCCCTGATGACTAACCTTCAAGAGTCATTGCCCAAGGAGTTGTTGCGTACCAACCGCTCTGGTGCTTATTCGTGCTCTACGATTGTGGACTGTAATACCCGCAAGTATCATGGTCTATTGGTTGTGCCGGTTCCTGAACTGGACGATGACAACCATGTGCTCCTGAGCTCGCTCGATGTTACGGTGATTCAGCATGGCGCTGAATTCAATCTTGGACTGCACAAGTATCAAGGCAACAACTACAATCCGATGGGACACAAGTACATCCGTGAATTCGATTGCGATAAGGTTCCTACCACATTTTATCGTGTGGGAGGCGTCATTCTGAAGAAGGAAGTGGTGTTCCAGCATTATGAGAATCGTATTTTGTTGCGTTACACCTTGGTGGATGGACATTCTGCCACTACACTGAGGTTCCGTCCTTTCCTTGCATTCCGCAGCGTGAGACAGTTTACTCACGAGAATGCAACTGCTTCAAGAGATTATGCTGAGGTCGACAATGGCATCAAGACATGTATGTATGCCGGTTATCCCGACCTGTTCATGCAGTTCTCCAAGAAGAATAATTTCATCTTCCAGCCCGACTGGTATCGTGGTGTGGAGTATCCCAAGGAGCAGGAGCGCGGCTATGCTTCCAATGAGGACCTCTATGTTCCCGGCTATTTCGAGATGAACATCAAGAAGGGTGAGACCATCGTCTTTGCCGCTTCCACATCCGAAATCAAATCGCGCAGTCTGAAGGCACTTTTCGACAAGGAAGTGAATGAGCGTGCGCCACGCGACAATTTCTTCCATTGTCTGGTCAATGCAGCCCATCAGTTCCATCGTCGCGAAAGCAACGACGACCGATACATTATTGCCGGTTATCCATGGTTCAAGTGCCGTGCCCGCGACACGTTCATCTCTTTGCCTGGTCTGACACTCTCCATCGAGGAAGACGACTACTTCGAGTTGGTCATGAAGACCGCTATGAAGGGATATTACGAGTTCATGGAGGGCAAGCCTGTCACTGTACATATTGCAGAGATCGACCAGCCCGATGTGCCTTTGTGGGCAGTATGGGCTTTGCAGCAGTATGCCAAGGAGAAAGGAAAAGAAGCTTGCCTCAAGAAGTACGGCAAGTTTATCAAGGACGTAGTGATGTACGTGAAGTGCAATCATCACCCCAATCTCAAGTTGATGCCTAACGGACTTCTTTACACCGACGGCAAGGACAAGGCTGTGACATGGATGAACTCCACTGCCAATGGGCATCCTGTTGTTCCCCGTACGGGATACATCGTCGAGTTTAATGCCTTGTGGTATAATGCCCTTTGCTTCTGTGCCTCTCTGTGCGAGTTGGCAGGCAAGGAGAAAGATCAGCAGCAGTTCCTCGAGGCAGCCGAACTTGCCAAGCAGTCGTTCCTCGACACTTTCCTCAACGAGTATGGTTATCTCTACGACTATGTTGACGGCAAGATGATCGACTGGAGTGTTCGTCCCAATATGATATTCCCTGTAGCCTTCGACTACTCTCCATTGTCGCAAGACCAGAAGAAGCGTGTGCTCGACATCTGTACCCGAGAGCTTCTTACACCTAAGGGCCTGCGTTCACTCTCACCAAAGAGTGGCGGATACAACCCTGTCTATGTAGGTCCGCAGAGCCAACGCGACTATGCTTATCATCAGGGTACAGCATGGCCATGGCTGGGTGGCTTCTATATGGAGGCAAGTCTGAAGATGTATAAGCGTACACGTCTGAGCTTCATTGAGCGCCAGATGGTGGGCTATGACGATGAGATGTCATGCCATTGTTTGGGCACTATCAGCGAGCTCTTCGATGGCAACCCTCCATTTACTGGGCGAGGTGCTATCTCCTTTGCCATGAATGTGGCAGAGATTCTGCGTGCGCTCAAACTACTTGAAAAATATCAATATTAAATAAGGAGGACTGCAATATGAAAGTATTAATGTTTGGATGGGAGTATCCTCCTCATGTATTTGGTGGCTTGGCTACTGCCAATTTTGGTATCTCACAGGGATTGCATGCTCAGGGCGATGTGGATATCACTCTCTGTCTGCCTCATCCTTTTGGTGATGAAGACCGCAGTGCCGCTAAAATTGTAGCCATGAACTGTGTGCCTATAGCCTGGCGCGATGTCAACTATGACTATGTGAAGCAGCGTGTGGGCAACATCATGGACCCTAATGACTATTTCCGTTATCGTGATCATATCTATGCCGACTTCAATTATATGAATGTCAATGACCTCGGCTGTATGGGCTTTGCTGGTGGATATCCTTCCAACCTTCACGACGAAATCAATAACTATTCTGTCATTGCAGGAGTGGTGGCTCGTTCTGAGGAGTTCGACATCATTCATGCTCACGACTGGCTTACCTTCCCCGCAGGTATCCACGCCAAGAAGGTGAGTGGAAAGCCTCTGTGCATCCACGTGCATGCCACCGACTTCGACCGAAGCCGTGGCAAGGTGAACCCTACTGTTTATTCCATCGAGAAGGATGGTATGGACAATGCCGATTGCATCATGTGTGTGTCAGAGCTTACCCGTCAGACAGTCATCAATCAGTATCATCAGGACCCACGCAAGTGTTTTGCCATGCACAATGCTGTTTATCCATTGAAGCAGGAGTGGCAGGACATTCCTCGTCCCGACCATAAGGGCAAGGAGAAGGTGGTTACCTTCTTGGGACGTATCACTATGCAGAAAGGTCCGGAATACTTTGTCGAGGCTGCCAATATGGTGTTGCATCGTACTCGCAATGTGCGTTTCTGTATGGCTGGTTCCGGCGATATGATGAATCAGATGATTTATCTCGCTGCAGAGCGTGGCATTGCCGACCGTTTCCACTTCCCGGGATTCATGCGTGGCAAGCAAGTGTATGAGTGCCTGAAAGATTCTGATGTCTATGTCATGCCTTCGGTGAGCGAGCCTTTTGGTATCTCTCCTTTGGAGGCCATGCAGTGTGGCACGCCTACGATTATCTCCAAGCAGAGTGGTTGTGGTGAAATCCTGACCAACTGTATCAAGGTAGACTACTGGGACATTCATGCCCTGGCTGATGCCATCTATAGCATTTGCCACAACGAGAGTCTCTTCGACTATCTGTCTGTGGAAGGCAAAAATGAGGTCGACCAGATAACTTGGGAGAAGGTGGGAGCACGCATCAAGGACCTTTACCTCAAGACACTGGGGTGGAAGTAGGTGTGAAGTGAAGAGTGAAGTTAAACGTTCAAATTTTATTTTTTTTATGAAGACAATTTGTTTATATTTCGAAATACATCAGATTATCCATCTGAAGAGGTATCGTTTCTTCGATATCGGTACCGACCATTATTATTACGATGACTATGAGAACGAGCGTAGTATCAGTGATATTGCTGAGCGTTCTTATATGCCTGCCCTCACAGCTCTTGAGGATATGATCAAGGCCAACGGACAGTATTTCAAGGTGGCTTTCTCTATCTCTGGTGTGGGTATGGAGCAGTTGGAACTACATGCGCCTCAGGTGCTCGAGAAGTTGCAGGATCTCAACAAGACAGGTTGCGTAGAGTTCCTCGCCGAACCTTATTCTCATGGCTTGGCATCTCTCGTCAACGAGGAGAGCTTTAAAGCCGAAGTACAGCGTCAGGCTGCCAAGATGGAGGAGTACTTTGGCAAGAAGCCACAGGTGCTGCGCAACTCTTCGCTTATCTATAGCGACGACATCGGTTTGCAGGCTTCACAGATGGGCTTTGTGGGTATGCTTACCGAGGGTGCTAAGCATGTGTTGGGATGGAAGTCTCCTCACTATGTTTACAACTGCGCTCTGGCTCCAAAGCTCAAGCTCTTGCTGCGTGATGTGCGCCTGAGCGATGATGTCTCTCTGCGTTTCAACAACAGCAACTGGGACGGTTATCCTCTCTTCGCCGACAACTATATCAATCAGATTGCTGCCCTGCCTCAAGAGGAGCAGGTAATCAATATCTTCATGGAGCTGTCTGCTCTCGGTATTGCCCAGCCCTTGTCAAGCAACATTCTGGAGTTCCTGAAGGCTCTGCCAGCTTGCGCCAAGGAGAAGGGCATCACCTTCTCTACTCCTATCGAGATTTGCAAGAAGATGAAATCGGTAGGCGAGTTGAATGTTCCTGATACCCTGAGTTGGGTAGACGAGGAGCGCGATGTCAGCACATGGTTGGGTAACTCTATGCAGCGTGAGGCTTTCAACAAACTTTATAGTGTTGCCGACCGTGTACGCATTGCCAACGATCCTCGTATCAATCAGGACTGGGATTACCTGCAGGCAAGCAACAACTTCCGCTTCATGACCACCAAACCAAGCAATGTAGGTCTTGACCGTGGTATCTACAGCGATCCTTTCGATGCTTTCACCAACTATATGAATATTCTTGGCGACTTCCTCAATCGTGTCAACGACTTGTATCCTTCTGATGTGGATAACGACCAGTTGGAGGGCCTTCTCACCACCATCAAGAATCAGGATGAGGAAATCGAGGTAAAGGACAAGGAGATTGTCCGTCTGCAGGCTAAGCTCGAGAAGATAGAGAAAGAGGCTGAAAAACTCCGTGCCGAGAAGAAGCCTGCTGCCAGGAAGACCGCTACTGCTGCCAAGGCTCCTGCCAAGAAGACAGCTACTAAGGCTTCTGCTGCAACCAAGAAGGCTCCTGCAAAGAAAGCTGCCATTAAGGAAGAAACTACAGAAAAGAAATAAGAGTATAATCCTATAAACATAAAAAAGGCAATCTGCTGTTTGACAGATTGCCTTTTTGTTTGTTCTGTATTGACAGGTGATGAGCCTGTAGTGTACAGAGAGTAGGTTACTTCACAACGAATTTCTTGTTGTTGAAGATATAGATACCTTTCTTCAGACCTTCGGAACCTTTTTGTGCTACAACACGGCCGCTGAGGTCATAGATGTTGGTGTCTACCATAAGCTTATTATCCACCGTGATACCAGCTATAGAGTTTGTAGCGTCAGAGTAAAGAGTAAATGCCAAGATGCATTGTTTTACTTTCGGTGTGAAGGTCAACGTGTGCTCTACAGGAGTAGCAAAGCTGATGCTGTATTTCTGTACGCTTTTATCCTTTGGAAAAGCATAGGTCTTAGCATCATAGTTCACACCATTAATCTCACCAATGTATGCGTCTGCATCTGTATAATTGTCATTGCCCTCTATATCCATCTTGACAATCTTGATGCCATCAGGAATGATGATGGTATATTGATTGGCACTGTACTTGATATAGTTAGTTCCTGAGCCAACATCATATTTCTTGCCTTTCTCGTTAGAGATAGAGAAGCCGTTGCTGAAGGTTCCTGTAGTTGCATTAGTCAAGGTCTTTGAGTTCAAAGTATAAACTCCATTAGGATCTGTTTCTATAGTACCTGTCGATGTGGCGTTGCACTGATCCTCGTAGGTGGAGTCAAACTTCTTTAGCCACATAGCACCACTGCTAACTGTAATCTTTGATCCATTCTTGAATACGAGATTATCCACAAAACGGATATCGATACCCTTCTTGGCTGATATCTGTACGTTGTCGAGTGTCACGTTCTTGATGTGGCTCTCAGGGCGACCAACAAAGAAGATTGCGTTACCATCGCAAACATCTGTTGTCTTCACATTCTGCAGATAAATACCATTATAGGTTGGGGTAGTGCTATCCAATGCTCTTGCGTTAGCCTTGTCTACCGCGGGATCGCTATTGTAGTTCTTGTCGTAGAAGCAGTCGATAGAGAGTGGGTTCTTGACCTTGGTCATGGTGAAGTTAGTAAACTTCCAGTCTTCTTCACCACCGCCACGGAGAGTACCATCGCTATTGATACCAGTCTTCATACGGATACCAGCAGTGGTACCATTCATGGTAATCTTATCAAAATATACGTGCTTGATGTTCTTTGTATAGCTACCTATAGAAGCACCATGGCCTGTTCCGAAGTCGCAGTTCCATACATGGATGTACTGTGCATCGTCATCGCAGACTACATTATCGTCACCATTGCTGATATTACAGTTGTAGATGTTGACGTATGGACCCCAGATAGAGACACCATCCGTGTTATGAGATGCCTTGCCCTTTCCTGCTTCTGAAGCAGGTTCGCTGATGGTTACGTCATGAATAGTAGCATGACTTGCCTTGCCACTGTTACTGATGGTGATGTTCACACCTGGAGTATTCTGAATTTTGAAGTTGCGAAGCAAGAAACGCTTACCCTGTTCGAAGCGTATCATCGCACCAGGGTTGAAGGCCTCGCTTTGCTCTTTTGCCAGCCACCAGCGTGCACCTTGTCCGGCGATGATAGATGTTTCGCCTTCACCCTCGATAACAATATCGGTAACATTCTTGCCCTTGTTCTTACAACCGATGAATACAGTCTTGTTGTTAGGAGCCTTGCCATATTCCACGAGCTTCAGGGTGGCACCTGCGCAAAGGTGGAGTACGGTTTTTGACTTAATGCTGAGAACTTCGGTCTTACTTGTCATCTGGTCTGTGCTGCCAAACATCCATGTACCAGCTGGAATTACGACCATACCGCCAGTAGTAGGAACAGCATCCAGTGCTTTCTGAATAGCTTTGGTGTTATCAGCTGCCGATGTAGAGGCACCGTAGTTAGTGATGTTAAACGTATTTGCTGATGTGATGGCTGGCAACTGTGGTAACTCAACTGCTGTCCATCCCTCAGGAGTGTTCTGGGCATTTTGCTCAGCGGTGATTCCCGTAAAAGTAGTCTGTGCCTTTGCGAGTACGGGTAATGTCATAAGTGCTGCAAGCACCATGTTTTTGAAAAAAGTCTTGTTCATAAATTAGGCTTATATTTATTATATTGCAAAATTACAATTATTATATATATAATAAGGTGTAAACCTCAGAAAATTATACGAAAACGATTACGTATAAGGAATACTTTTATGTTCACTTCCTCTTCGATGAATCTACGAGACAGTCTTGTTCTTTGGAAGTAGGGGAGTGGTAATGAAATGAAAAAGTGCAGTGACCGATGTGAGCATTGCACTTCCTATGCGCTTATGATTTTAATTTCTTGATTTCCTCTATAGATAAACCTGTGGATTGGAAAATGATGTCAATTGGTGTATTTAAAGCAAGAAGTTTGAGGGCGATTTCTTCAGCTTTTTCTTTTTTACCTTCAGCTCTTCCTTTTGCTTCTCCTTTTATTATTCCTTTTTCCTCTGCATGCTTATATACTGCATAATTGTCCCACATGACCATCATGCTGTTGTCGTATTTCTCCTGCTCTTCTTTTGTCAGGGTCTTTGAGTCTGCTATTTCTGCCAGTCTCTTGAATATTTTGTGCTGAGCCTCGAAAGGCATTTTCTCTAAAGTCTCCATATGCTTCAAATCTATTAATTCATTTAAGAAGATTGAAGGTTTCATCCAATGTTATTGCTTTTATATCATTTTCTTCAAAATCCTTTTTGTTTCTTGTTACTATATAATCGGCATTAGTCCTTTTTGCAGAGTAATATTGTACTCCGTCCTCAAAATCTTTCCACAAAGAGTCGTAGGAGTTGTATATGTCCGTGTTATCAACTGAACAGATTTCCATAAAATCTCTAAGGAAATTAATTTTATTTCTGAAGATTTCAATAGGCATCTTGCATCGTTCTATACATATAAAATTTGTAGTAACGAGGGATAAAGAACTAACACAGATTTGGACTTTATTTTCTTCTGCATAAGAAATAATCATAGCTGCAGCTTGATAAAATGGCTGCCTTTCCAAAATGAAATCTATAAGTACGTTTGTATCTAAAAATAGTTTCATAGATATTTCTTTATAGCTGAATCTGATAATTCTTTTTTGTAATCAAAGGACAAGTCTTTAGGGCATATAAAACCGCTCTCTAATGCTTTCACTTTTGGAGAGATATAATATTTTTCTGAAGTAGCGTCTTGTGAATTAGTTTTAATATTATTCTTCAGGGCTTTCATGCCAGCCTTGATAGCTTCTGAAATACTTATATTATTAAGTTTAGCATATAATGCTGCTTCATTATAAGTTGTATTATCGAGATAAATTGTTGCCATATTTTTTCAATATTATAAGTTTATTTTTTGCAAAGATACATTTTTCTTTTGTAACTTCCAAGTGAAACAACAAAAAAAGTGCAATGCCCGATGTGAGCATTGCACTTCCTTTATAGTTTGTTATAGCGAAGCATCTTGTGGATGCTTGCTATTTGCTTATTCTGCTTTGTACCAGCGTGGGTCACCGATGCGGTTGTCTATCTTCATGGTGAAGTTGTGGTTGGCAGGATCAGTGAAGATCTCATCTGATGTCAAGCTGCCTGCAGCGAACTCCTTGATGTCGTTAGAACCGTAAACACAATCCTTTGCACGCATAGATTCGTTGATAACAATAGAACCTGTAGTGCGGACACCTCTTGCTGCTGCATCCATGGACATACCAAGAACAGTTCTGATGATAGTCAGGTTGGTGCTCAACTTGTTGGAATCCATGAAATACTTACTACCGGCAACGTTGTTGTAGAAGGTACAGTCGCTGATAGTCACGCCGCCAGAGATAGCAGCCTTCAACTGGATGAAGTTGTGGCTTGTTGTATCGAATGTAGAATTCTTCAACTCCAACTGACCAATACTGGTAGTGGTTGAACCGATATAGAATACAGGATAACCGCCACCAGTAGACATGTTGGTCATCACGCAGTTGTCAACAGTAATCTTGTCAACACTTACTACACCACCCTTTGTACGGAATACAGAACTTTCGAAGCCAGAGAATGTACAATCTGTGAATGACAATTCACCTACTGCAGCATCTTTATCCTGGTTGATGAGGTACTGGCAACCAGTATCCTTCATACTTACGTTCTGGAAACGGATGTAAGCGTGAGAGCCTGCGATGTCTAAGCACTTCTTCCAATTTAATACAGGTTTGCCGTCGCCAGCCAAACCGAAGAATGTAACTGATGCACCCTCAGGAATCTTCACGTTGGCATCAGTACCATCCTCAGATGTAGAAACCATAGTATATTCCTTACCTGCTTGCAAGCCGATGGTAATAGCCACATTAGTCTTGCCAGTCTTCTCCTGAGCAGCAGTTACGATGTTTGCAATCACGTCGTTGTTGATGGTTGTGATAGATGGGTCCAACTCTACCTTCTCGTCACCAGCAGGCATAGCTGCAGCAGTGCTTGCTGTAACAGAACCACGCTTTGTGTCATTGTAATAGATGGTGATGGTGTAATTGGTTGAAGGTGTCAAACCTGTAATGGTATAGCGACCTGCAGCCTTTGCCTCGTCATCCAACTCGATGGTGCGTGGCTCCTGTCCTTCCTCTTCTGTACCATCTGATACAGTCAACTTGGTAACGGCCTTGCTTGCATCCCAAGATACGGTGATGTAGTCTTCACCACGATCAGCGTTTGTTACAGCATTCATGATCTGCTCAGACTTGGTCTTGAAGGTAGTCTTTGTGCTTGAAGCATAGTGTACCCAATGGCTGGCAGTCTTCTGAGAAGAGAGCGCACGCATACGGAGTGAGTACTCTGTATCGCCAATAAGGCCAGTGATGGTATAAGGACTGTTTTCAGTCTCGAAGGTAAGCACCTCGTCAGAATTGTCCCATGCCTCATCGTCTTCCAAAGTTGCAGTAGTCACTTGAATCTCAAATTTCTCTGCACCATTTGCCTTCATCATGCCGGCATCGAAAGTAACTTCAGCCTCAGTGTCTGTTGGATCTACTGATAGAGATGTTGCGCTAAAGCAACGGTCTAAGGTTGGGTCGATGTCCCAGTCCATCTTGTCAGTACAAGAGACCAATGTTGCAGCGAGCAACATGATGGCCCAAACTGAATATTTTATTGTTTTCATTGTTGTCTTTTGTTAATGATTAGAAACCATAAGAGTTTGCCAAAGCGTTTCTTGAGTCGGCAATAGTCTTGGTGTAGATAGGCAAGATGTAACGGTTCTTCACACCATGGTCAGGTGTTTCTAATGTACCGTCGATGCTTGTACCTACAAGACCTGCACTGATGGTCTTCAGGTTTTTAGTATACTCAGAGTCAGACTTGTCTCTTTCCTCTTCGTCTTTAAAACCACAACCTGTAGCTTTGTTATCATAGTCAGTCTCGGTCTTGCCATTCTCTAAGCCATACCAAGCGATAGAACTCTCGTCGATGCGAGTCTTGGTGGCATCTGTATAGTTGAAGTAGATAGTGGTAGGCCACTCCATACATTTCTGAGCATACTCAGCCTTAGCTTCTGCTATTTTGCTTGCCAGCATACCCCAACGTACGAGATCCCACTTACGTGCACATTCGCCAGTCAACTCCCAAGCATTCTCCTGAGCGATATCGTTCAAGAACTGCTCCTTGTTGTGGTTGGCAGCAGCCTGCAGGAAGTCACCTTCGATAGAAGTGTCGTTGTTGCTTTCCTTCACACCACGGTTATGAACCATTGCCAAAGCCTGAAGTGCTGTCATGCCAGCATCGCCTTGGTAGTTGCCATTGGCACCAGCCAACTCGTTCATTACCTCAGCATACATCAACAGAACCTGTGAGTAGCGCATCTTTACAACGTTAACACCAGTGGTTACCTTTTCTGTAGATGCCTTAGCTGCAGCCTTCCACTCTTCGCCCATCCACTCAGGACGCCACTTACCAATAGTGATACCAAATGGCTTCACACTCTGCTTGTCTGGTTTTACATCTCCAAAACCTTCTACTGTTTGGCCATTTAATTCTCCATACTGTATAGGGCAGCATGTTACGTTGCGGCGTGTGTCATCCTTCTCGTAAGAGTAGAGGAGGGTAGCAGTGGTGTTCAACTTACCAGAAGAGTTTCCTTTCTTACCAAATTCTGATGTAGAATTTTTGATACGCTTACCTACTGTATAACCAAGCTCACCTGTAACATTCAGCAACATAGGAATCTCGAAGATATTCTCTCGGTAAGTCTGATCGAGTTTACGCGCATTGAGAAGCTGCCACTCGTTCTTGAAACTTGGGTTCATGCTGTGCTTGCCACTCTTGATAATCTCAGTCAACTTAGCCAAAGCCTTCTCGTAGAATACCTTACGGGTAGCCTCGTCAGGACGCTGTGTAGGATAAGTAGGATCAGAGAACTCTGGGAGAGTCTCGTAACCTTCCTTAGCACTTTCACGGATAGCATAGCCTGCACGTGTCAGAGCTACCTGTGCATAAAGAGCATCAGCATAACCCTTAGTAGCATGCTCTGTAGTATAGTTGCCAGTACCTGCCCATGGGAGCAAGTTAGAAGCCTCTTCCAAGTCTTCGAGCAAACCATCGAGAATTATATCGCGGTCGGTTTTTCCCTCGTAGGCATCGCTCAAGTCAGGCTTGGTAGCAGATGTCTTGTAAGGCACATCACCCCAAAGGCGAACCAAGTCGAGGTAGAGCATAGCGCGAAGAGTCAGTACTTCGCCTAAGTAGCGCTTCATGGCTGTTTCTTCAGCGATAGTGCTGTTGCGGATACCTTCGATGGCTTTGTTGCAATATTCGATACAGCCATAGATGTTGGTCCATGTTGTACCCAAGTTAGCCCATCCGCCTGCTGTACCATTGTAGTTCATGTAACCACGTTCGTTAGAAGATGTTGAGGTTGATCCCAAACCATCGATTAACTCGGTATCTGTGTTGGCACCGTAAGAGATGGTCATACGGTTGGCATACATATTATCCTGTCCGAAATCACCATAAATCTTGTTGATTTCAAGACCTGTGAAATAGCTTGAGTTGAACACGTTCTCCTGGTCCAGAGCTGAGTCAGCTTTCTGATCAAGGAAGTCGGAGCAACTTGTCAGCATGACACCCATTGAGAGTGCTGCTATTCCTAATATCTTTTTCATATTTTGTTTTCTCCTTTGTCTAAGTTAGAATGTCACGTTAATACCAGCTACGAAAGAACGGCTCTTAGGATAAGCAGCGTAGTCGATACCTGGTGTCATAGGATTGCCCTTAGAAGATGTGTCCACCTCTGGGTCGTAACCACTGTAGTTGGTGAAGCAATATACGTTGTAAGCAGTGAAGTATACACGTACGCTCTCAAGCCATGCTTTCTTTACCCAGTTCTTAGGCAATGTGTAACCTACGGTAATGTTGTTGATACGCAAGAAAGAAGCATCCTCTAAATAGGTATCAAGAATCACCATATTGCTGTTGGCTGCTGGATTCCATACGTTAGCATTGGCGTTGATCTCGTTGAGACGGCTCATCAAGCCTTCTACACCGCCATAAGCAGTTACTGTAGAGCTTGAAGGACGACCGAGGTTCAGACCATTTGCCGGGTCAACCCATGTGAAACGGTTGTTTGAGTTGTAATCATTGATGATGTTCCAACCTGCAGAAGTACCGCTATAGAAAGAAGCACCCTGTGCTGTAGCATTGTAGATCTTGTTGCCCAAAGAATAGTTACAGAAGATGTTGAAGTCGAAGTTACCGAAGTTGGTCTTCCACATACCATCGAATCCGAAACCACCAGTTACCTCAGGAACTGTATTGCCCAAGCGCTGGAAAAGGGCTTCTCCTTCCTCGTCACATTCTACCTTGGCACCACCAGGATACAGTGTGCCACCGAATTTTTTATAAGAGTTGTTCTTTACGTCACCACCTACATGACCGTCAGCCTCTGTAGCCAAGCGCCACTTGGCACCATCATAGATAAGGTCGCCTGTGCCTGTTGCAGGGTCGAATACGGTATAGAAACCTTGCTGCTTGTAGCCCCAAAGTTCACCCAGGCGGCCACCTTTCTCAAGCAGGAAGTCACCATTGCCTTTGGTTACCTTGGTACCACCCCAGCTTGATGTCTCAAAGTGTTCGCCACCTTCCAACTTGTCAATCTTGTTCTTGTTGTAAGAGATGTTGAAGTTGAAGTTGAGGTTAAACTTCTTGCTGTCTACGATAGCAGCATTCAGTGCCCACTCAATACCCTTGTTAGAGGTAGTACCTACGTTCTGGTACTGACGCTCATAACCTGTTGCTGAAGGCAAAGTCTGAAGCATCAACAAGTTCTTGGTTGTATTCCAATAGAAGTCCAAAGTACCATAGATGCGGCCACGGAGGAAACCATAGTCGATACCGAAGTTACGAGTTGTAGTGGTTTCCCACTTCAAGTTAGGATTGTAGAGAACTGTCTTGCCGTTAGCCTTATAGGTCTCAAGCATACCAGTGTTCACCTCGTTGAAGCCTGGGTGCTTGCCAGCAGCATCAGCCACGCCATAAGTAGGAGAAAGCATACCTGAAGGAATGCGGTTGTTACCGGCTGTACCCAAAGAAAGACGAAGCTTCAAGTTAGAGAGCCATTTGTCGGCCCCCTTCATAAACTTCTCGTCAGACATACGCCAAGCCAAAGCCAATGATGGGAACAAGCCCCAACGATTGCCCTTACCAAACTTAGAAGAACCATCCTCACGCAGAGTGAAGGTCATCAAGTACTTGTCTGCCAAGGTGTAGTTGATACGACCGAAGAAAGAAAGCATATTGTCCTTAGCCTTGATGTCAACCTCGTTGCCAAGAGTGCTTTCTGCTGTATTGGTGAAAGAAAGAATCTGATCGATAGAGAAATCTACAGGGAAGTCTACTGATGTGCTGGTACGTGTAGTCTGCATATCAGAGCTCCACTCATGACCAATCAATACGTTCAGGTGATCACGGCCACCGAAGAGCTTATTGTTGTCATAAGTCAAAGTGTTGGCGTTGCGCCATGACTTGTATGTGTCGCGTACGAACTGAGCCTGAGGACGACCATTGTGACCAAACTTAGAGTTGTTAACAGCCAAAGCTGTCCATGCCTGGTCTGTGTCATAGTATTTCCAGCCATAGCCAAACTCGGTCTTGGCTGTCCAGTGCTTGAATGGTTTCCATGTCAGAGCAGCATTGTAGTTCTGCTGGAAACGTGTCTGCAATTTGTAAGTACCATCCAGACGCTCCATTGGTGAGCGGCGGGAAGAAGATGAGTTTTCCTCGTCTTCATCAGCAGATACCAACTCCTGGATAGGAGCGAAGGTGATGGTCTGTGCTACGGTTGAGTTAGCAGCATTGCTGTCATTGGTGTCAGCACCACCACTAAGACCCTTGATCTTCTGGTATGCCATACGAGCATTAAAGTCGAATGTAAGCCACTTGTTGAGCTTGGCCTGCAACTTAGCACCGATGTTGTCCTTGTTGTAGCCAGACTTCTCCATGATGCTGTTCTCCTGATTGTGAGCATAGCTTACATTGTACTTGAAGTCCTTGCTACCACCACTTACGTTGGCATTGTAGATAGCCTGTGTACCTGTGCGACCAAATACCTCATCCTGGAAGTTGTGACCTGTTCTTGATTTCCAGATGTCATAGTCTGCATAGTTACCATAGTTGCTACCACCCAGGTTTGATGGGTTGTTGCTGGCGCTTGCAGTTTCGTACTGGTAGAGTACGAATTCATAAGGATTGAGAACTTCGATTTCCTTAGCGTTCTTCTTCCAGCCGTAAGATGCGTTGAAGTTTACCTGAGTCTTACCTTCAGAACCACTCTTGGTAGTGATGATGATAACACCATTAGCACCACGGGCACCATAAATAGCAGTAGAAGAGGCATCCTTCAAAACGTCGATGGTTGCAATTTCGCTGGGAGCGATATCGCTGATAGAGCTTACAGGGAAGCCATCGACAATGTAAAGAGGAGAGTTGTCCTGTGACAAAGAACCACCACCACGTACACGGATCTTTACCTCTGCGTCAGGTGAACCTTCGGTTGTGGTGATGTTCACACCAGCCAACTTACCGGTCATTGCCTCGCTGACGTTAGAAACTGGAACGTTGGCGATTTCCTTAGAAGAAATGGAAGACACAGAACCTGTCAAGTCCTTCTTCTTTACTGTACCGTAACCGATAACGACAACGTCGTTGAGGCTGTTGGACTCGTCCTCGAGCTTAACGGAAACGGTTGATTTACCTGCAACATTTACGATCTGAGTCTTCATACCGATGTATGAAATCTTCAGTTTCTTACTGTTGCCTTTCAATGTTAAGGTGAAATTACCATCAATATCGGTAGCAACGCCATTGCTCTGCACACCCTGCTCGAAGACAGAGGCACCGATTACAGGCTCGCCCGTATTGTCGATAACTGTACCCTTTACGGTTTGCGCAGATAAGCTTGCTGCAAAAAACAGCATGATGCTAACCAACGCAATTCTAATTTGTTTTAAATTACCAGACATACATTTATTTGGTTAGATTAGTAAAAAAATATATTTCTTCGCTGCAAAGATACTATCTTTTTTGGTCTTTTAATAAATATGGTGTGTTAAAATCTACGTAAACGTTTCCGTTATTTACGTAAAATCGGTAAGGTTTTCTGTAAAAAAGATAAGAGGATGTATCATAAGTCCATGACACACCCTCTCTCTTAGTTGATAGTATTCTTTTGTCACCTTATGTAAAAGGTGTAAAAAGAGGTCTTGATTACTTCAGTACCACTTTGTTGGTCTTCTTGCTGCCGTCAGTCATGGTCTTTACGACGATGTTGATGCCACGTTGCAACTTGCTTACCTGAACACCGTCGGCAGAGTAGATCTTGGTGTTCAAAACATCGGAAGAAGTTGCTATGTTCTCAATGCCGGTGCTGGTGCTTGCTACTGTAGCCTCGCCAAGACCACCCATCTCGTTGGCTGCACGAACACTCCATATTGCTGAAGCATCGTCAACGTTGTAGGTAGGCTCAACGGTAAAGTCAACCACCTTGCCGTCTTTGCATACAGCCCAGAGAAGAGCATAGTTGCTGTTGTCCCAAGTCAGTTCGTTACCTGCAATCTTCACATTAGTTGGAGCAGAAGCCTGTTCGGTGGCAGCTGTTGGATCCCAGTCATCATCAGCGCCCATAACGGTTTCGATAGTGTAGAATGCAGCTTCCTCTGCTGTAAGGACAGGACTTTCTGCTGTCTCGTTGCGACGGTTGGTATAGTTGTTTCCATCCTTTGCATCGTAAGCATCATAAACCTGTTTTCTTCCGCTCAGATCTACTGCAGTGCCTGTAGCTGTGGTAGAGTTGTATTCAGCAAATCGCTTAGGATAACCACCGCTCATCTCGTCCCAACCTGCTGTTGTAGGAATCACTTCCATCTTGGTGTCGATGAAGAGAGCGATAGGAGTGCCCTTGCCCCAAGGACGACCGAGCTTGTACTTACCGTTGATACCTGCGGTTGATCCGTCCTTGATGGTACAATCCTTGAAGATATAACCATACTTGGTAGGCTGCGAAGGTACGGCGAGATAGCCGGTGCCACACATCAGGAGATCTACATTATTATAATATACGTCACCCTTACCGCAGAGGTAGTCGGTGTTGCCACGTAGGATACCACCCTCGAAGTAGAAGCGACCCTTCTGGTTGTTGGATACGTAGGTGTCCTGATAAGCCCAGAGGTTGACGTTCTTACAGATAGTCTTGTTACTCTTATCGTTGAGTACAATGTCACGACCCTTGCCGTCGCCCATGCTGCTGTACATCTTGATGTCCTGGAAGTAAGTGTTTGTTGCACCGCTTTCCAAGCTCAATACATCACCACGTCCGATACCTTCCAGTACGTTGGCGATATTGTAGCCATTGCTGCTTTCTACTGCAGGTACGGTATTGGTGATAGAAGTATTCTCATTGCTTTCACCGATGATAGATACATTAGGAGTATTCATATAGGTGGTAGCACTTGGATATTGCTTCCCATCAATACCAGTCACCATGCTGTTCGGGTTGGCAGGAATCTTGTAGTCGCCCTGCTTGATGAAGATGCGGAAACGCTTGCTGGTATCAGCACGCTTGGCTGCTGCTGCGAGAGCTTCAGTGAATGAACCGTCTGTTGGTACGATGAAGTCATAGAGAGCCTTGGTCACTGCAGGCTTCTCCTTGGTGGTGAAGCTGAAGGTAATGTCGCGCTGGATAGCATTGTTTGTCAAGTCGGCTACTGAACCTGCTGCGAGAGCGAAGGTATATTCTGTGGCATAGCTCAAGCCCTTGTAGGCAAAGGTGATGGTCTTGCCAGATACTGTACCTGTCAACTCCTGACCATTGAGGGTTGCCTTGGCGCTTTCAGTCAGTTTTACCTTCTCATCGAAGGTCAATACAATCTTACCATTAGCTGATGCGTTAGTAGCACCGACAGCAGGTACCTGGCTCTGGAGAACAGGAGCTGTGCCGTCATCGAAGAGCTTGGCTGTACCTGTGATATAGATCTGAGCGAGAGCGATACCGTCGTTGGTTCCTGTTGTTCCCTTAACAGATGAAGTCTTGTCGGCAATCCAGCGAACAAATACTGCAGCCTGGTTGTTGGCTTCGGCTGGGAGAGTGAACTCGCCTGCAGTCCATGCCTTGGCTCCTGGCATAGCGATGGCGCCTACCTTGGTCCATTTCTCGCCATCAAGAGAGTACTCTACGTTGTAGGTCTCGTAAGCATTATAATTGTAGAGCATGCTGCTCTTTACCTTGATATCGGTGAATGCTGTGGCGTTGAACTTGGTCTGCCAGTATGTTTCACCTAAAGCCTTTGTTGTAGTCTTGGTCCAGTTGACAGCTGCATTCTTGCCTTCGTAACCACCAGCCTTATTGCTCTTGTCGAGCCAGCCGTATGAGTTGCCTTCTGCATCACGGAGTACGAGCTGTACGGCGTCATTGTCTGCTGCTGCAAAGTCGGCAGTGCGACCTTCCTTGCCTTCCTGATAGAAGTCCCATGCCACGATGTAGTCCTTGGCAGAGAATGTGGCAGTGAAAGCCTGGTCTGCATTCATCGTCGTCTTGATTTCTGCTGTTGTCTCACCATTACTCCAGTTGTTGAAGTCGATGATGTCGTTTCCTGTTGCGGTAAGAGTTACCTCTGTACCTTCTTCATACATCTTCTTGCCATCTACCATCTCTGGGGCAGGAGAGAGAGTCACCATATAGTCCTTGGCGCCACCTTCTACGTTTACGTCGAGCGCATAGATGTTTACCTTCTTGTAGTTAGCAGTGAGAGTCTGGTCTTCTGTCACGGTGTATTTGAATTTGCTCTCAGTAGAAAGCACTGTGCCGTTCTTGTCTGTCCAGTTGACAAAATTATATCCGAACTTATCGGCTGCAGTCAGTGTTACCTCGTCGTTCTCCTGATATTCGTCAGACTTAGGATAGATAGAGATTTCTGCGATGCCTTCAGGGTTGGTAACGGCAGAGAGTTTGTATTTGTTTACTGCAACGAGTGTTCCGTTGACGGTGCCTTCGATCGTAACAGGACCGAAAACAGCCTGCTTGTTAGGATTTACACCTATTGTTGAAGTCAGATAGAAGCCTTCGGTACCAGCCAAGGCTGCCTGCTGCTCTGCAGTCAGTGTGATTTCAAACTGATGGATAGCGGTGTTATCATAAGTTTGTTTTGATGTAGCCTTTCCTTGACGCCATGCAGTATAGGTACCCAGTGCTACCACTTCTCCGTTTGCCTTATGAGCGCTGATAACGATTCCGTTTTCTACATCCGTGCTACAGCGGTTTACATAACCGCTCACCTTGGTAGGGGTGAAAGTAAGTCCTGCAGCAGGACGAACAAACCAGTTGAGTTCAGTTTGCTTAGTTCCTGAGTCATTATTTATTTTGAGACCTTTAATACCTGATGCGGTACCATCCACCTTGGTAATTTCGAGAATTCCTTTCAAAGATAAGTTTGCTCCGTAATCAAATGCAATGGTGCTGAAAGCATCAGTAGGAGAGGTTGTGTTGGCACTTGCATTGTTAATGTCGTTCATCGTAAATACGACGCTGGCAGCCTCATTGTTGAAAGTCTTGCCAGCAGGTTTGCTTGCAACGACAGGAAGGGTAATCTTCAAATAGCTATAGTATGAATCATCGCCAATGACGATGTCCACAGTTTCAGCACTTGATGCAATGGTCTGGCTGATCACTTTACCTGGAGTATATTCAGCCTGACCGTCAATTGTTGTTTTTGTGATATTGCCGTATGCAGCCATTTCAATGGTTGCACCCTTACAAGATGGAACGGTGATGATGCCGTTTGCATTCATCTGTGCCCATTCGTCTACACGACCTGCATTGTTGAACTTTCCCTTGGTTGTGGCATCAAGGTCAATCTTTACATCAATGCTTTCACCATCAACAGTCGCCTGAGTTACCAAGATACCAGCCTTTTTCTCAACGTTGATATCCTGGGCACCATTCTTGTGACCGAAGTAATAGGTGAGGGTTGTTGCCTCTGTGCGGTCGGCAAGCGACTTGGTGTTGGCTGTAAAGACTGGAGTCAGCGTAGTGCTTGCGCTTGGAGCAGTGATGGTTTCACCAGGCTTGTAGGTGTTGGTGCCATCTGTCCAGCCTGTCAAAGTGCTGCCTGCTAAGTAGAGAGTGGTATTGACAGGAAGCGTATAGCTGCTTCCCACTTCTACCGTCGCGCTTGCAGGGAGTGTTCCTTCTGCTGTTGTCGTTCCTAAAGAGTAAGTGAGGGTAATGTCACTTGCCAAGTCAGCAGCGTTTACTGCCTCAACTGCCAAATAAGGAACATAGCCTCCACCTTCTATAGTAAGGGTAGTGGCTTCTGTGCCTTTGTAAACGCAAGAGGTTACATTGGCGGTTTTGTTACCATGCCAGCAATTTCCTGCTTCTTTTACATTAATTGTTCCGATGGTGGTTCCTTGTGCGTCTTTTACAGTGGCAGTACTACCATAGGTACAATTACCCATTGTGATTTTTACGGGACCAGTTACAGGGACTGTTGCCTTGAAGTTGGTCACTCCATGTTGATTGTCATGATACTTGCATGAAATCACTGCATTAGCATCCGTTGCATCTGCCGCAACACGAGTCGCGCTTCCGTCGGTGGCTATTGAGACTCCGAAAGATGTAGCCGACTGAGTTGACATTTCATCAGCAGTAAATAAGCTGCCGCCTGCCAAGTCGAGCTTAATGTCTCGGAAATCACCAGCCTTTGTAACGACTGAAACGAGTAGGACTAAGCATAGTAGTCCGAATCTTAGTAGATTTCTGTTCATTTGTTTGTTACTTTTTTAGGTTATATATAATTTATATTGTTTTCAGTAAATAAGATTAGAAGTTAAGGGTACTGCTTTTGGGTACAAAGTCTTTGCAAACGAGTGCAGAACATCAAACTTGCTTGAATGTTATGCCGAGTGCAGCTTTGACTTGGGTACAAAGGTAATGCAAAATCTTGATAGTTGTTCCTCCTTAATCAAATTAAACTCACGTAAACGTTTACGATGAATTCTTGCATTTTTGTCTTGCATTTTTTACGATTAAGTTGTACTTTTGCATCGTAGTCATATTAAAGACTAATTTCTAAAACATAAAACAAACAAAAATAAACTAAAAACAAACGATTATGAAGAAATTCTTTACTCTTATTGCAGCTGTCGCTATGGCAGCAAGTGTGAACGCACAAGGAAAACTGATTGATTTTCCTACATCTAAGACAGGTATAACACTTCACAGCGTTAATGCTGATCAAATTGTTTATTCTACAGTAAAAATTCACCAAAACAAGGATGTTGTGGATTGTATCAAGGTTGGTAAAAGTTTTAGCAGTAATGAAACTGTTGTGGATAACTTTATCGAGTTAACAACTGATGGTGGATTTAAAGCAGGCGATGTCGTTGCAATTACTGGTGTTTTCAATAATTCTGTTGATACTAAAACAGCTGCAATTGCTATGTTCACAGGGGGTGTTGGTGAAAAACCAAACACTTATTTTAAAACAGAGAATTTTATTAATGGTAGAACATCAGCAGATGATCCTGTTGAGCAAACTTTTACATTAGATAAAGATATGCCCAATTTGCAGTTGGGTAGAAATGGTAACACTACAGCCTCTGTAATTAAGTTGACAGTTGTTCGTTCTGGTACTTCTGGCATTTCAAACATCAATGCTTCTGAAGCAGCAAACGAGGGCGCTACATTCAACCTCATGGGTCAGAAGGTGGCAAGCAATGCTAAGGGTCTTGTTATCAAGAACGGCAAAAAGTTCATCAATAAGTAATTTCGTTTTCCCTTGCAGGACTTCGTTCCTGCAAGTCGCAAAAAATATAAGGTCTTCTGTTTCGGCAGAAGACCTTTTTTTATGTGTGTCGGGCATGACACTAACCTAACTGGTT